>WPCG01082978.1_pt1 | contig 43063 bp, 34 predicted proteins | sample 5403311 | NCBI WGS metagenome assembly WPCG01 (sample SAMN12869467, study PRJNA574797) | sludge metagenome | isolation source: wastewater treatment of Control | place: China:Beijing | collected 2019-05-17
AATGATAACTCTTTATGCTCTAAAACAAGAAATCTTGTAAAATTTGATGGCTCGTCTGCTACATTTCTTATAACTTTATTTGATGTTGTAACTAGATGAGTAGGAATAATTGCAGCACCATAAGGATCATTTAAATATAAATTATATGATTCCACATTACTATCAGTAATGATAATGTTATAGGCTTTATAAAGCTCAACAAACTTAAGGCATTGATTTTTAGTAACATACTGAACATAAAGATTTTTTGCGTTCTTCTTATAAACATAATCAAATATAATAGGCATGTTAATCTCTGCATCAATCTTCATATTGCTATTAAAAATCAAATCCATATGCTGTTGCACATAACCATCAAGTGTATTTTCTAAAGGTATGATTGCTAAATCTATGCTATGCTTTATGGTTTCTCTTACAGAGTTGTAGTAGTGAGGTTTTAAATTATAACCGGTCACTTCTTGATATTTTTTATAGCACAAATCTGAATATGTATTTTTGGGTCCTAAAATCGCTATATTTTTCATGTTATTTTCCTTTGCTTTTAAACTAGTCTGATAAATATTAGGTTTGGTAACAATTATATCATAGATAACCTAGAGATTATTATGATTATATTTACATGAACTTAAAGGTTAACTTAAAGTATTGTTTTAATTCCATATTGACACCGATATGTTGTTTTTTGTTTTCTTGGTTTTTATCAAAACTTTAGTATACGTATGATCCATTAATCTAGAATCTTTTTTAGGAACAGAAACAAATACTTTTGGAAAAGAAAATAACAATTTCAATGTCAAAATCACGTATGATACAAAAGAACTTCGTTTTGCAATCGATTTAGTCTCAATATTCATTTCCTAAAACAGTGTGCATTTAAGATTCCTCAATTTTGTTCATTCAAAGTTTATTCTCAACTCTTTAATAAGGATCCAAGATTTTGTATAAATATGAATAATAAAGATGTTATTATATCTGTAAGTTATAGAGTGAAGTCAAAACAAGGTGTCATTTTCTGGACATATAAGTTAACATTCAAGAAAACATACAAGATAAACTCAATCAGTATATAATAATTCTAGATCTATATACGACAACTAGATTTTTGTTCATATAACAAAAAAGAACACTGCTATAGAAATCACAATATCAATTTGATAGTAATTCCTTTTAAGAATTCTATATTTAAATGTTTATGATAGAATATAAGAGATAACATTTTTATCAAGGAGACTAACTATAATGAAAGTTACTACGAAATTAAAAATATGGGGTTTTTCCCAAATGGCGATTGCAATCTTACTGATTATTTTAGGTAGCACTGTTTTTCGTGATAGAAGTTGGGATTACTTTACATGGAAACCAAATCTTGCATTGTTTGTTCCAGGTACTTTTTTAGCCGTTTTATCACTACCAGTAATTTTATCAGGTTTTAATCCACAAATAGCTAAGTTTGGAGCTAAGATACACTCTGAAGTGATAGAGTATGCAGGAGATGATATGAAACAAGCTATCTCGAAGTCTGCAAATACGGTTATACCTGCAGTAACTCCGTCAATAAAACAAGCTATATCAGAAGTAAAAAGTGGAAAATCAAAAGAAGATAATGATTCAATAAAAAAACAACTCATTGAAGCGAAAAAACTGTTGGACGATCAATTGATTAGTGATGCAGAATATAATCAAATGAGAAAAAAAATCTTAGGTATTACACCTTGATGTTTTCATATTAACGTCATGAAAACTAAGTTCCAGATTCAGTTTTATCTCTATCTTTAAAATGAGAACATCTTAGAAAACAAAAGTTCTTCACATCTTGTGAAGAGCTTTTTTCATAGTTTTCACACTATATTGAGTTTAATCATGTATAATAAAACATGGACTTATAAAAAAACACTAAATCTACTAAGAGAGGTTAATGATACTTGGATACTAGAATTAACAAATACTTAAGTGAATCAGGTTATTGTTCAAGAAGAGAAGCTGATAGACTAATTGAACAAAAGCGAATTAAAATCAATGGTAAACTTGCTTTGATAGGTTCAAAGGTCACAGATCAATGTGAGATAACTGTTGATGATGAACCTATAAAAAAACAAAACCAGTTTGTTTATTTAGCATTTAATAAACCTATTGGGATTACCTCTACGACAGATCAAAAAATTAAAAGTAACATCGTAGACTATATCAATTATCATAAACGCATTTTTCATATAGGGAGACTTGATAAGGATAGTGAAGGGTTAATTCTTATGACCAATGATGGTGATATAGTAAACCAAATTCTTCGCGCTGAAAATAATCATGAAAAAGAATATGTTGTTACAGTCAATAAAAAAATAACTCAAGATTTTCTTATTAAAATGTCAAAAGGAGTTCCTATTTTAGAAACTATAACAAAGCCTTGTCGCACCAAACAAACTGGAGAAAAAACATTTAAGATTATTTTAACTGAAGGATTAAATCGACAAATAAGACGCATGTGTGATTACTTGGGTTATCAAGTTGTTTCATTAAAACGGATCAGAATTATGCATATTCATTTAGATGTTCCTACAGGTAAATATAGAGAATTGACAAAAAAAGAGATTGATCAACTATTTGAGTTGATAAAAAAATAAAGAGTTAGATTATATCTCGTTAATCAAAAAATTAAAGTAGACATAAAAGTCTACTTTTGTTCTAGGTTTAGCCTATAGATACTTAAGAGAATGAAGTGGAGCTTGTATAAAAATAGTCTGCAAGAGTGAGTGTAACTTATTATACTTTTTTAAATACATTTACTAATTCACATTCATTTAAAAGTAATTTTTCATCCTCAACTGTATAATGATTTCGTCCCTACAAATAATGCCTTAAGTATTATAGAGTATGAAAAATATCAATAGATAGACTTTGATATAAAGAAACATAATGATTTATATCTTAAAAATGATTAAAGAAATATTAGCTATTTGACATTCAATCTTTATTGAAAATTCTATAAAAATATTTTTTTCCAATAAAAATCGCTATTCATTCGTTTATAAGGTGTAAGAACAAAAAAAGAAAAGAGGAAAAATTTATGAAGAAAATAGTTTTAGGATTTGTAGTATTATCAGTTTTAGTTTTAAGCGCATGTACAACTGGGTTTAAAACAAGTAACAAGCTGTTTGAAACCAATGAAGATGTAATATCGTTTCAAGTATTAACAGCTATGACGTTATTATCATCAGGTGACAATAATACTGCTTTATCAATGAATGACAGCAATGTGTTACTTTCATATCAGTTATTTGAAGAAAATACTGAAGACACAGAGACTGAAGAGGATCCATTAATCTCAACAATTGATCCATATATTGAACTTGTTGAACAATTTTTAGCTACAAATGATGGATTAGAAGTATTAGTGACTGATTCTCCAATTGAGGATTATGCATTTATGATGACTTTTGAAACTAATGGGCTAAAAGGAGAAACTCAAACATATGTGATTTATTATAATATGACTATAACTGATGAAGAAGAAGATGAGACTGAGTTTGCACTTGATGGCATTATGATTATGGATGATGTTACTTATTATCTAACTGGTGAACGTGAAGTTGAATCAGATGAAGAATCTATTGAGTTTATTGCAAAGTTAGATGATGATAACTATGTTGAATCAGAGTATAAAGTTGAATCAGATGAAATCGAATTTGAAATTAAAGTCGTTATAAATGGAGAAATTGTTTCAGAAACTAAGATTGAAATTGAGTATGAAGAAGATGAAACCAAAATCGAATTAGAATTTCTATCAGGAGAATCTACTGGTACATATGAATTTACATATGAGTTAGAAGATGGAAACCCCCTATTAAAAATTGAGTTTGATGTAGAAATTAACGGTAAACAAACACAAGGTGAAATCGTTGTATCAATTCTTATTGATGATGTCACTGGAGAAACAAACTATGCTCTATATATAGAACCAGTTGATGGGAATCCATACGAATCGACAATGGATCGTGACATCGATGACGATGATGAAGACGATGATAATGATACAGGTACCCAAGAATAGCAATTTATTGATGGAATAATGAAAAAAAGATTTCATGATATAATACAAAGGAGACTAGTTCTCCTTTGTTAAATTAAGTTTAAGGGGTTTATTTGATGGTTGATCAAAAGGTTATTAAGGCACTAAAACAAAAAAACGAAGCAGCATTTGAATACGTTTATGATCAAACCAAAAGAGGTGTTTATGCCATTATTTTTTCTGTCGTTAAAAGCCATCAGATCACAGAAGATATTATGCAAGATGTTTATATGAAAATGATGACATCAATTGATCAGTATCAGTCAAAAACAAATTTTAACAATTGGTTATTGACAATAGCGAAAAATAAGGCAATTGACTATTATAGAAGAACAAAAAAAGAGCAATATATTAATGATGTTGATTACCGAGATGAATTGATTAGTAGAGAACCACTTCCAGATGAAAACGATAATTTCACACATATGATTGAAATTTTAAGCGATGAACAAAGAATGATTGTGTTATTAAAAATTGTAGATAATATGAGGTTTAAAGATATTGCTGAGTTAGTTAATAAACCTATTGGGACTGTTATTTGGCACTATCACAAAGCACTGAAAGCGTTAAAAGGATATGAGGGTATATCATGAAGACAAAAGATATTAAAAAAATTATAAAAGCGAATATCGAATCTCAAATACCAAAGTCAGCGCCAAAACTTGACTTTCCTTTTGAACGTACTCAAGTTAATATTAAAAAATATAGAAAACCTATCATAAAATGGACATATGGATTTTCTCTTGTTTTATCAATTTTCATATTAATTCTTGCATTTAGCTTGTTTATAAGAGATGAACCAATAGTGCCACAACCAACCAAATTACTAAATAGCGAGGAAGAAGTCATATCATTTTCAGCATTATCAACTGTCTCATTATTGTCTAAGAATACTACAGATGAGCTTTTAAGTATAAACTCGCAAGTTCTTAGCACAGTCAACCAACCGCCAATTATCACTTATGTAAAACCATATTTAGGTATTGTTGAAAATATTATATCGAACACTTCAGGCTTAGAAATAATAACTGGTGAATCAGCTTATGAAGAATATACAACATTTATGCAATTCCAAGTTAATGATTTAGTAGGCAAGTCAAAAATCTATGTAATGCATTATAATTTGATAATAAAAGAAATAGATGATGATGAGATAGAGTATGATCTAGAAGGTATACTTTTAGTTGATGATCAAGAATACTTTGTTTTTGGAGAAAAGAAAAAAGAAAGTGATGAGGAGATATTGACCTTTAAAGCAATGAAAGATGAAAACAACTATGTTGAATCATTTATTGAGATAGAATCTGATAAGCAAATATTTGAATATAAAATAGTTCAATTTGGGAAAACAGCTTCAAAAAGCAGTATAGAAATAGAATTTGATGAAGATGAAATCAAGGTCAAACTTGATTTTATTGAAGGTGATAATTTTGGCGAATTTGAGTTTGAGTTTAGGACAGAAAACGAACTATCATTAATTTTTGTTGAATTTGAAACTGAGATAGATAATCGCAAGATCACTGGAGAAATGATCGTTGAAGTGCTTGTGGATTCCATAACCGGAAATACAACTTATAGTATTTATGTTGATCCAGATGATGAAGATTCATACGAATATAATTTTGATCGTGAAGATAATGATGAAGAAGACGAAGATGAAGATGACGAAGATGAAGATGAGGATGAAGAGTAATATAACACTAATGAATAGAGTTATTAGTTTATTTTGTTCACATAGTTTTTCTCAGTTTTAAACAGGATTCTTGTTATATCATAAAAAGAACTTCTCTACTATGGCATACAAACCATACATGGTATAATAACTTTAAAAAATAGGATGTGTTATGATGAAGTATTTAACAATGAATAATGGATTAACTATTCCTGTCCTAGGAACAGGAACAAACACTTTTGGTAAAGAGAATAATAACTTTAATGGCAAAATAACCTATGATACAAAAGAACTACGTTCTGCTATCAAACTTGGATATCGTTTAATAGATACTGCTATATTTTACCGAAATGAAGCAGTAGTCGGAAAAGCAGTTAAAGCATCTAATGTTGATAGAAGTGAGTTTTTTATTACATCAAAAATACCAGCAGATAAAGAGTTTACTGAGACTGATGAAAAAGTTAAATATTATATTGATCAATCACTTAAAGCACTTGATTTGGAATATATAGATTTATATCTCATTCATTTTCCACTTGATTCTAATGAAGAGAATTTACGTGTGTGGCGTATATTAGAAACATATGTTGATAATGATTTGATTAAATCAATTGGTGTCTCTAATTTCAATGAAGACCAACTCTCATATATGATTAAGCATGCTAGAGTTAAACCAGTTCTTAATCAATTTCAATCATATCCTGGTAAGCACCAACAATCATTAATTGACTTTTGCAAAGCTAATGACATAATTCCTGAAGCATATCAGTCTTTTGCAAAGCTAGATGCTAAGACTAAAGAAAGTTTAATTGAACTTGCTAAATCTTACCAAAAGACATGGAGTCAAATCGTTTTAAATTATCAAGTAAGCGAAGGATTAGTGGTTATTCCTAAATCGCATGATCAGAAACACCAATTTGAAAATATAGATATATTTGATTTTAAAATGACTAAAAAAGATATAGAAACTATTAAAAACATGTAACCTAAAAAAACATGCCAAATATTTAGTAACTAATACCCAAATTGATTTCACTTATACCTTTTATGATATCTATTGCATAAGATTTTATTCTATGATATAATTTTTCTAGATAAAGGCAAAAATAGAGTAATCTAGTGACGCAAAGCTAAAGGGTCTCATAGATAGATAGCCAGTTACCAAATTTTTTTGGTATTTTTTTTGGTGATGTTATGAAGAGAATTTTATGTAAGAGAAAGCCAATCATAGTTTTATTATTGCTAATTTTGACAATTAGTAATTTTTCTATTTCTTTTGGATATTGGGCACAAAATATTAATGGCAGTTCAACACAAAACAGTGCGAATATTGCTATTGGAAATTGGACATTTGTTCCACCTGGATCCACAGTGCTTACAGAAGAAGTACTTATTGATTTATTGAATGGAGATTTGCCTCTTGATGGAGATTATGTTTTAGTAGGAGATCTTGACTTATCTGGCTTTGATGATAATGAATTTGATCCGATTACTAATTTTACTGGAACCTTTGAAGGTAATGGATTTACCATCGGCGGATTTACAATTAATAACACAAATACAACACCAGGTACTGAATTAGGTATGTTCATTAATACAGGTTCTGATTCTGTAATTTCTAATGTTAATTTATCGAATGTTACAGTAACACAATCGGATTTAAATAGTGGAAATAATACCAATGAAACGACGTATATTGGAGTTTTAGTAGGTACTAATAATGGAACCATCTCAAATGTGCAAGTTCTTAACTCTCAAGTTTCTGGTGGGAATATTGTCAATAGTGGAGTCTTTAGTAGTAGTTCTTTAATGCTTTATGCAGGTGGCTTGGTTGGTCGAAATAATGGAGTAATCATTAATTCCTATGCAAGAGCTAATGTCACATTGAATTCAAGTGTATCATCCGCTTTCCTTTCTTCAAGCACTGGATCTACTTATGTTGGTGGATTAGTAGGATATAATGCAGGTACGATTTCTCAAAGTTATGCAACAGGAAATGTGACTAACAATGTTCAAACATCAACGGGTATATTTGCATCAGTGACCATAAACACATATACGGGTGGTTTAGTAGGTTTAAATGCTAGTGGAGCAACTGTAACTCAAGTGTTTGCAACCGGTAATGTTACACTATCTATAGGCTCAAATTCTGGATCACAGTATTTAGGTAGAGTTGTTGGTCGAAATGAGGGCACAACTTCAGCTTTATATAGATTAAATGGACAAACCATTACTTCTGGATATATTCAAAATACTGCAAATACGACTCCTACAACACAAGCTAATTTACAATCTGCAACGTTTTTATCTCAAACATTAGGATTTGATTTTGTGAATGTTTGGGAAGTTGTTCTTGGAGATTACCCGAAAATTAAAGAGTAATCATATAAAGTTCTTCTTTTCATTGAGAAGAGCTTTTTTGTATCATATAGTATTACTGGATATATTTAGCTATTTATCATTGCTTTTTGTTTATTGTAGCTAATGTTTAAGCTAATAAAAATGATATAATAATATTAACTAGGCCAAAGGAGATTAATAAATGAAAAAAGCGCTATTCATAAGTATTTGTGTTGTGGCATCTTTTTTAATTGCATATATGATTTTAAGTAGACAAATACCAATGAGCAAATATGAGTATAAAGTTGGTTCTGAGTATGTCTATTTTAAAGAAACATCAAGAAGTAAGCTCTGTGATATAGCTTATTTTGATATCATCCTATATGAGGATCAATACTATCAGTATTCATATGAGTTAATAAGCATTGGAAATGGTAGTTGCAAAAGTGAACTATATGTTTGGCATAAACTAAAGTATTATACATTAAGTGAAGCTCTTGAGAAAAACATCATTACTATAGATGAGTTTATAGAAAGTGAATTTGTTATAAGAAAAGCAGTAACTATAGATGAATAGTAAACCTATACAAGTAAAATGTGGTTTAAATTTGATTATTTATATCTTATTTACATAGACATTCACTATAAAAGTCTATTGAAAAATAGATTTCTTATGTGTTTATGACAGTAGGTTTAAATGAAAATAAGACGATTTCAAGAAGTTAAAGACAGATAAGTTGATAACACTTAAGGAGAAAGAGAACAATGAAAGAAATACAAGCAAATAAAGAAGCCTGGGATATACTAGCTAAAGATCACTATAAGACATTTAAAAAAAGATTAGAAGACAAAGATCACGATCTAAATGAAATTATCATCTCAGAGTTAAAAAACATTAAAGATAAAAGAATCATCCATCTACAGTGTAATACCGGATTCGATACTATTCTCTTATCAAGAAAAGAAGTTAAAGAAGTTGTTGGTGTTGACTTTTCTAAACAAAACATTTATTATGCCAATCAACTTAAAAAGGATTTTAACATTAAGCATGTTTCTTTTATAGAATCAGATGTACTTGATTTAATAAATATCCATAAAGAGACTTATGATATTGTTTATACGAGTGAAGGTGTTTTGGGTTGGATTCCTGATATTAATAAATGGGCAAAGGTTGTATCTAGTTTATTGAATAAAGATGGATATGTATATATCTTTGATTCACATCCTATATTTATGACATTAGATGAAGAAAAACTTGATCAAAGTAGATTACTTGAAGTCAAGTATCCATATTTTTCAAATTCATATGATACAAGCAGTGTCATCGGTGGTTATGCATCAGATGCTAAAGAAGCTACAAATCATTTTTGGTCACACAAAACTTCAGATATTATATCTGCATTAGCAAATGCAGGATTGATGATTGAGTTTTTTCATGAGTTTGATTCATTATTTTGGAATAATGGTCAAATGAAAGAAATGTTAAAAGGTATGTATCAATATGAGGATTTTAAAGATAAATTACCATTTTCATATTCGATTAAAGCTAGAAAAATATGATCATAAAATCTAAATCAATAGGAGTTTAATATGAAATTAATTACTAAAATCATCAGTGTTATCATACTCGTTATATGTTTACTAGGTGCACCCAGATTAGGATCTTTAGTTGCGGATATGTTTGATTATTCAAATATAGATCCTAATGGTGCCTTTATGTGGATTAGTGTGCATCATATCGTCCAAGCCTTACTGATTCTTCTTGTCATTTTATTATTATCAAAAAGATATAAAGTTGATTTTAGTTTAGGTATGGGTCATAAAGATGTCGGTTATAACTATTTAAAGAAATTTATACTTTACTTTTCAATCTATGTTTTTGTTGTATTTGCGATTACGGTTTTATCAAACGGATTACCTTCATTTCAATATCCGCTTAATTTAAGAAATATAAGTGGATATTTAGGATTTCAGTTGTTATTATCTGGACCTTCTGAAGAACTTATCTTTAGAGCATTTGCGATGACAGTTTTCATTCTTTTAGTTAGTGACAAAAGGATAAGTAAACATTTGAGTTATGCGAATTTATTTGCTGCAATTGTGTTTGGCATTGCGCATATAAGTATAACTTTTGCTCCATTTAATATGTCATTTGATACTTCGCAAGTTTTATTAGCCATTGGTTTAGGTTTGATATATGGTGATTGTTATGAAAAATCTAGAAGCGTTGTATATCCAATGATGATGCATAGTTTTTCAAATATATTAATGGTCGGAGTGACTATTATTCTTTCATTTTTTAATTAAAGATATATAATAATGTTACAATAATATAGAGAGGTGACTTATGAAAAAAGAACAAATCAAAAACAACTTTTATGAAGCTGTAAATGGAGAGTGGTTGGAACAAGCCATTATACCAGGTGATCAACCATCTATTTCAGCATTTATGGAACTACATTTAGGCATTGAAAAGACCTTGATGGAGTTAACTGCTAAGTGGGAAAAAAAACCAACTGAACTTAACAAAAATTTGCAAAAATTTATTAAACTTTATCAAATGACGAAAGATTTTGATAAAAGAAATGAGTTAGGCTCTAAACCATTTGAAGTGATTAAGCAAAAAATTAATCAACTTAAATGCTTAAAAGATTTAGAACAATCTTTTGTTGATTTAACTTTAGAATCAATTGAAACCCCATTTGGATTCGCTGTGATGCAAGACTTTATGAACAGTAATAATCAAGTGCTATATTTTGGATCATCAAATTTATTCTTACCTGATACAAGCTACTATAAAGATGAAAAAACAAAAGCACAACTCATTGGATTATTCACACAAACTACAATACAATTACTAACTTTATATGGGTATTCTAAAGAAGAAATTGATACATTAATAAAAGAAGCTTTAGCATTTGATGAACTGTTAGTTCCAGTGACAAAATCAAGTGTGGAAAGAGCTGATTATGTTAAGATGTATAATCCTTTAAGTAAAGATGACGTTCAAAAATTGACTAAAAACTTTAATGTTATGGCACATGCAGAAACTTTAGTTAATCAAAATGTTGATCAACTTATAGTTATGAATCTAGATTATATCAACCAATTTGATAAGATCATCAACGAAGATAACTTCAATCTCATTAAATCGTGGATGCTTATTTCTAATGCAATGAAATATGCTTCTGATCTAACAGATGAGATAAGAATTGCAGGTGGTGCATTTTCTCGTGCATTATCAGGAACAAAAGAAGCACAAAACAAAGAAAAGTTTTCGTTTTATCAAGCTTACAATAGATTTAGTCAAGTAGTTGGATTATATTATGGAGAAAACTATTTTGGACCAGTCGCAAAACAAGATGTTAAAACAATGGTTCATGAAATGATCGGTGTTTATCAAGAACGTATTACTAATAATACATGGCTAAAAGAAAAAACAAAAGAAAAAGCGATAAAAAAACTATCAACGTTAACAGTCCATGTAGGATATCCAGATGAACTTCCTCCGTATTATGATGATTTTGAGATTAAAGGATATGAACAAGGATCTAATTTGATTCAAGAGAAACTTGCGATGACTAGAATCATTAACAAATATGAGTTTGACAAATATAATAAAGAACCAAATAGAAACATATGGGGTATGCCAGCAAGTATGGTGAATGCTTATTATAGTCCAACCAATAATCAAATTGTATTTCCTGCAGCTATCCTTCAAAGACCTTATTACAGCTTAGAACAGACACCGTCAGAAAACTATGGTGGTATTGGAGCTGTTATGGCTCATGAAATATCTCATGCATTTGATAATAATGGGGCTAAATTTGATGAAACCGGATCACTTAACAATTGGTGGACAGATGAAGACTTAAAAGCATTTGATCAAAAAGCTAAAGATATGATTGTTCTATTCGAAGGTGTTGAAACCGGATATGGACCATGTAATGGAGAACTTACTGTTTCAGAAAATATTGCAGATAGCGGTGGATTAAGATGTGCACTAGAGGCTAGTATGAAAAGAAGTGACCATAGCTTTGATGAGTTTTTCAAAAATTGGGCACGCGTTTGGAGAAATAAATCTTCAGTAGAGTACAATCAGTTATTACTTAGAGTAGATGTACACGGACCTTCCATTTTAAGAGCGAATATGCAATTAAGTAATTTACCAGAGTTCCATGAGTATTATAAGACAACTGAAAATGATAAGATGTATTTACCAGTTGATAAAATGGTAAGTATTTGGTAATCATTATTTAGTAGTATGTATATACAAAACAAATAATCACTTAATCACTACATATTACTTCGATTTTTTGATATAATAGAAATCGGATTTATACAATAAACAAATTAGCATAAAGATATACTTAGGTTAGCTTATAACAATAACGTATATCTTTTTCTATTTTTTAGGTAATGTATAGATCTTAAAATAAATAATGAGGAGAACAATGATGCAAAAAGAAACTATAGACATAGTAGAAAAGAAAGAAAATTCTTTAGAAAAAGAACTAGAAGAAAAACTATATAGTAGAAACACACATAAATTTGGTGTTGATTTAAACCCAATTGTTTCACTATCAACTATTGGTATTATTGTTATACTATCCATCTATGTACTTATATCTCAACAAGGATGGTTTGGTTTAAGTCCAGCGATAGATACTTTTAATCAAATGACAGGTTGGATTGTTTCTAATATGGATTGGGTATTTATATTATCAGGAAACTTTTTTGTAATTCTAGCTATTTATTTAGCATTATCTAAATTAGGACGTATTAAGATAGGTGGATTGCTAGCAAAACCAGAGTTTAGTAATTTCGCATGGTATTCTATGCTCATAAGCGCCGGCATGGGTATAGGATTGATGTTTTGGGCTGTTGGTGAACCTTTAACACATTTAAATCAACAACCACCTATATTCGGAAGCACAGACGCTCCTGCGCAAGCAATGGCTGCAACATTCCTTCATTGGGGATTGCATCCATGGGCAATCTATGCCGTATTAGCACTTGCTTTATCATATTTTGCATATAATAAAAAATTACCTTTATCTTTAAGATCTATTTTTTATCCAATATTCAAAGAAAAAGTGTTTGGAAAATTAGGAGATTTTATCGATATCGTTGCCGTATTAGCAACGCTCTTTGGCCTAGCAACTAGCTTAGGTTTAGGCGTTCAACAAATGAATGGTGGTATGAATTATTTATTTGGATTACCTATCTCTACATTTTTCCAAGTTACGTTAATTATTATCATTACATCTATAGCAACATTATCAATCTTATCTGGTATTGATAAAGGTGTAAAGGTGTTATCGCAGTGGAATATAAGAATCGCGGGAACACTTATGCTTTTAATTTTCTTGCTTGGACCAACAATAGCGATCATTAGATTGTTTTCTAATTCACTTGGTTTATATATAGGAGAATTGATACCATCAGCATTTTTCTTAAGTACAGATGATAGTGGCGCTCGTGCTTGGCAAGGCGCATGGACTGTATTTTATTTAGCATGGTGGGTTTCATGGAGTCCATTTGTCGCAATGTTTATCGCACGGATTTCTAAAGGTAGAACAATTAGAGAATTTGTTTTAGCAGTATTAATCGTACCATCATTATTATCATTTGTTTGGTTATCAGTGTTCGGTGGAACAGCTATGCATGTCGATCAAGTTTCCAATGGAGCATTATTTAATATTGTTCAAGCTGATTATTCAATTGCTTTATTTGAAATGATTCAAAGGTTAGATATAAGTTTCTTAAAAGGTGTTATTAGTGTGATACTATCTATCATAGGAACTATTTTAGTTATATCATTTTTCGTAACTTCAAGTGACTCAGGATCGATTGTTGTAAATAGTATTACATCTGGAGGAAGACTTAAAACTCCAGCTAGACAACGTGTGTTTTGGGCGGCACTAGAGGGGTTTGTAGCAGCATTACTTTTATTAATTGGTGGAAATCAAGCTTTAAGTGCTTTACAAGCTGCAGTCATCGCCACTGGGTTACCATTTGCAATTATCATCGTGTTTATGAGTGTATTACTCATATTTAGTCTACAAAAGACATATCTAAGACAAAAAAGAGCAACAGATGAACAGATGGTGCTTCGTGCGATTGAAGATAGTGCACTTGATATTGATATGGAACCAGTCTATAGAGAAGAGAAAAAAAGAAAAGAAAAGATGAAACGTAGACAAAAACAAAAAGAAAAAGAAGAAAAAGAGCGTAACGCTACAATATAAAAACGTATACAGTTGAGTATGAAAATAATGATTCTAGAACGACCTTCTCATTGACGAGAAGGTCGTTTATTTAGGTGTTTCTAAGCATGTTGAATCATTAAGAGTTCATAAAAATTTGCAGATGAGAAGACCAAACACAAATATAAGTCGATAAAATAGTGAAAAACTTAAAAAAACATGATATAATAATATTGTATAATCAAAAATAATTAAATTTGAGTTATATGGAGGGGCTTATGAGACCAGATTATGGTTATCAAAGAGAATTTTGGAAAGAAAAAGCAAACGATCAAGACGCGAAACTACCGAACACTGATAGTAATTCAATGAGTATATCTATGTACATTTTTATAGTTCTTTTTATTGGTGCGTTGGTTTTAATCTACTTTTTAGTTTCATAAAATGCTTTTTTCACGTATACAACATAAATTTTAAGTCCATCTTTTGAACCGCTCCCTGTCAAGTAGACAGTGGAAATAATTGAATATTTAATTGATTTAAGGCTTGATTTCGATATTCAATCGGAGTTAAGCCTTTTAATGTTACTTTATATAATTATTGTAAATAGATAAACAAAAAGAGTAAGAATAAAGAACGTAAAAACAATTAAACATAGTTCATTAAAGTATATAAAAAGCAATTCATAAGTGTTTCTTGTATACTATAGTTAAGAAATATTGAAAGGAAGAAAGCGATGTATAAAAAAATTAGAGAAGTTTTACCTATTGTTATTATTGGTTTAAGTATGTTAATTGCTATAACAAGTATATTAACAGTGCTAAAAACTAGTAACGATGATGCAATCATGACAGGCCTAACAGCAATTTTTGGCGGCGAGGTGGCTGCACTAGGCAGTTTTGCTAGTGTAGATGTTAATTTTAGTTTATTTAATTTCTTAGCATTTTATTTACCAGTGATAGTAGCTCTACTTATATTCTTTATGGGGAGAAAGACTAAGCTTGAACACTTCATTTTGTTTCTATTAAGTGTTTTATTAACTGCAACATTTATAGGTTCCATAGTTATCATTTCTAATTTAGGAGCTTACACACAAGGAACAGCAACCTTATTAGGCATTGAAACAACATATACATATGAAGGAGCAAAACTTGCATTAGGTTCAATCATCAGTTTAATCTTGGCTATTTTAGGAGCTTTAAGTAGCGCTTTATTAGCACTTTCACAATTTAAAAAATAACCCTTATAAAATTTAAAAAAAAGCATAACTTTTGATTACAACTCCTTTTTCTTATATGATGATATTAGTAAAGAAAAAGGAGTTTTATCATGCAATCATATTATGTCATATTATATTATCATTATGCATCTATTAACGATTTAGAAACATTTAGAGATACTCATCAAAAGTTTTGTAATGAACAACAATTACTTGGTAGAGTTTATATAGCAAAAGAAGGTATTAATGGTACATTATCAGGGTTAAAACATAACGTAGAAGCTTATATGGAATATTTAAAAAATGATTCAAGATTCAAAGATATTGTATTTAAAATAGATGAGGCTGATGAACATGCATTTCATAAAATGCATGTAAGAGTAAAAAAAGAACTGGTTAATCTAAGTTTAATAGAAGATGTCAATCCAAAGAAGTTGACAGGAGAATATGTTGAACCTAAAGATTTTTATGCTAGAATGCAAGATGAGGATACAATTGTTATAGATGCTAGAAATGATTATGAACATATGGTAGGTCACTTTAGAGGTGCGATTAAACCAGATATAAGAAATTTTAGAGAATTACCTCAATGGATTAAAGATAATGAAGGTTTATTAAGAGGTAAAAAAATCTTAACATACTGTACTGGTGGTATTAGATGTGAAAAGCTCTCTGGCTTTTTAAAAGCTGAAGGACATCAAAATGTAGGTCAGTTAAAAGGTGGCATTGTTACATACGGAAAAGATGATATCGCAAAAGGTCAATTGTGGGATGGACAATGCTATGTATTTGATAAAAGATTAAAAGTCCCAATCAATAGAGTCGAACATGTGATTGTAGGAAAAGATCATTTTGATGGAACACCATGCGAAAGACAGATTAATTGTGCGAATCCTGAATGTAATAAACAAATTCTTACATCTTTAGAAAATGAGCATAAACACTTAGGCGGATGCACATTAGCTTGTAGTAAACATGAACGCAACCGCTATGTTATCAAACATCAACTAAGTGATCAAGAAGTTAGAGATAGATTATCAAAGTTAGGCTGATGAATCATATTAATTATTGGGTAAGTCGCTTTATGAAAAGATATGCTAGATATAGTCAAAATAAATTTATAGTTGAATGAATTCTAGTTTTTATCTTTGTTATGATTTTTAAGATCTGTTTTTGATAAAGATATATAGCATGTTATAATACTTGTGAAGATAAGAAAAAGATGGGAGATCATATCATGAAAAAAATATTTAAGTTTAAGTACGAAGAAAAAGAAGGGTTTTTAAGTGTTATTGAAAAATCTGATACATACTATGCACTTGTTGAAAAAAACACACCTAAAATAGAAGAAGCAGTTAAGACACATAAAATGCTCATTTCTTTTGAAGTTAAAACACCTAACTTTGAAGAAGTTGATGTAAATGTTATCTATGACACAAAGCTTATAAAAGAAGTTTATGATCAGTTAGAAAAAGATAAGAATTTATATTTTAAAGTGTTAGATGATAGTTTGTGTGTATTAGAAATTAACAAACCTTAAAAAGAATTTTATATAAATTTAGGTATCACAAATTAACTTTTATATGGTTCACCATGTAAAAGTTTTTTATTAGTTATAGAAAAATCAGCAATTTATCTTTAAAAAACCAGAAATGTTATAATAATGATAAGAGGCGATGATATGAAACAAACTATTTATCAACTGTATAGAAATTTAACATATAATATTAAAACACTCCTTTTATTTGAAGTATTTTATCATTTATTAGGGTTTTTAATCATTTTCCCGCTTGCTAGGTTCCTTTTACTTTATTCGATTAAAGTTTCTGGACACGCGTATATTACAAATCAACTTATTATATCCTATCTTATCAATCCTGCAACTATTTTTGTCATAGTTGTATTGGTGACTATCCTTTCGATATATCTTGTTATCGAAGTCATATTTTTGGCAATCATATATGACTTTGGATATCATGAAGAAGCAATTGAGCTTAAGGATTTAATTATATTAGGATTTAGACGTTCTATTGGAGCTATCAAAAAGTATCATATAATTATTGTTTTTTTATCTTTTCTTTTACTATTTACCGTTCATTTAATTCACTTCACAGGTATTTTTTCTACACTTGTATTTCCAGAACAGATCGTTGATCAAATCATTCGGTTAACATTCTTAAAATGGGGACTCATTTTTATATCAGCACTATTTGTTATCCTATTTTTTGAAACAGGTTTTCATATGAATCTTTATGTGATTGATCAACTATCTATAAAAGATACATTTCATCAAAATCAAAAAATGCTTAAAAAACAACGATTTAGAATGATTTTTGAGTTCATCATTTTAAATGTTGTGCTAAGTGTTTTATTTTATGCCATATACTTCTTAATTCTCGCATTAATCGCGCTATTTATTTTTATTACTCGAGATCAATCTTATATATTAAGTGTTCTATTAACATTTATGTATTCTATATATGCAGTTACTGGATTGATTGCATCAACGTTTTTAATCCCAATAAATTTCGCGTTACTATCAACATGGTATTATGAACGTAAAGAAAGATTAGGTATTGTAACTAAAGCAATTCGTGTCACTCAAAAAGAACGAAATGCATTTAATTTTAAAATAATGAAAAGGGCTACTTTTGTTGCACTTGTCATTTTGTTTGCTTTTAATATTTCAAATATAGTTTCTATAACTAGAGAAGAAAGAGTGCCTATAGAGCTATTTAAATATGCTGAAATTGTTGCTCATAGAGGAGCATCTAATGATGCTCCTGAAAATACACTAGCAGCATTAAATCTTGCAATTGAGCAAAGTAGCGATGCGGTAGAGTTTGATGTTAGAGAAACAATCGATCAGCATCCTGTTTTAATGCATGATGAGACTACAGGTAGAACAACAAATGATATACTAGATAGACGAGTGTCATCACTTACGCTAGATGAGATTAAGTCATTAGATGCTGGAAGTTGGTTCTCTAATGCATATATAGGCGAACCTATTCCGACTTTAGAAGAAGCTTTTGAATTGATTTCAAAAAAAACTAGAGCTTTTGTTGAACTTAAAGATATCAGTCCAACATTAGAAGACAATACAGTTAAAGTTATAGAAAGATATAACATGGTTAATGACACAGTTGTCTTATCGTTTAATTTGGCACAGCTAAGAAGAATCAATCAATTGAATGAAGAGATTAAAACACTATTACTTATTCCAGTTTTTTATGGTGATATAGATCAAATACTAAGCTATTCTGATATTGACTATTATGGATTTTCAAGAGATATCATCGCTCAAAACCCACATTTTGTGAATCTTGCACAGCAAAAAGAAAAACTTGTCTATGTTTGGACTGTTAATACTGAACAAAACTTAAGAAATGCTGTATCAAACGATGTCGATGGCATTATATCTGATCGCCCAGTTTTAGCTAGAGAGATTGCATATACAAAAAACACATCGACAGTTTTCCAAGACTTTTTAAGAAGAGTTTTCAATAGAAACATATAATAAATAATAATATATATCATAAAAGTTATCAGTGTTCTGGTGACTTTTTTTAAGTGGTACATTAATGAATTGAGAGCATATTTAGTTAAAAACTAAAAAAATGATAGTTTCCATATAAAAATTATGATAATATAAGACCAAAGAGAAACGCTGTTTCTTATTCGCTTACAGATGTTTACAACACGACCAAAATTATATATTTGAATAGCAATTATAATTCTTTTAAGAACTTTCTTTTTTTATTGTTTCGAGAGGAGATGAATTATGTTAACTAAAAATGTGATTATTGTGGGTATTATTGGTGGCTTGCTTCTGATTGGTGGTGTCATAACATCTATAGTGTTGTTATCGAGTAAGAGTTATGAATTATCCTTTGATACTCAAGGTGGAAGTAGTCATGAGTCTATTGTCATAAACAATGACGACGACATATCACTACCAACACCAACAAAGGATGGATATAATTTTGTTGAATGGTTTTATTTAGAAAGTGATGAGGAAGTTAGTTTTACACAAGAAACTCAAATAACCAAAGATATAACACTTTATGCAAGATGGGAAGTGATTACCTATGTTATTGAGTTTGAAACAAGTGCAACTATAGATATTGATCAACAAATCATTGAGCATGGCGATATAGTAACAAAACCTAATAATCCTGATCTACCAGGATATCAATTTATAGAGTGGTATAAAGATGAAGACTTGAGTCAAATTTTTGATTTCACATCGAAGCCGAATCAAAATTTGACACTTTACGCAAAATGGGATTTAGTCAGCTATCAAATAAACTATCACTTAGATGGTGGAGACAATCATACACTTAATGTATTTACTTATGATATTGAAACGGATTTCATCAAATTATATGAACCAACCAAAACAGGAAGTAATTTTTTAGGTTGGTATAAGGATAGTTCATTTACTGAAGAAGTCACACATATTTATGGAACAGATCTAAAAGATATGGATTTATATGCAAAATGGGATGAAAATCATTATCCGATTTACTTCGAAACTAACGGAGGAACGCTTCTTTCAACCACTTATTACACATATCTAAGTCATATTGAAGACTTTGAAATACCACAAAAAGAGGGATATACATTTATTGATTGGTATATAGATGATGAGTTATCAATTCTATTCGATATCTCAAATATGCCTGATGAAGCAATAACTGTTTATGCAAAATGGGAGATTAACACATATGATCTTTCTTTTGAAACATTCACAGAAGATAAGATAGATGATATTGAAATTGTTTATCAAGAAGCAATGCCTGAACTACCAGAACTCAATAGAGTAGGTTATACATTTGTTGGATGGTATATGGATGATACATTATTGATACCATTTGGTATAGAAGCAATGCCTGCTTACGATATAACACTTTACGCAAATTATGAAATTAATACTTATGATATTAATTACTATCACTATGAAACTTATCCAAATTATGTCGTTGCTTATTTAGAACTAGATGAGTCTATAGAAGACATATTCACTGGATATTATAATACAGCTTTTATCACATCGTTTGGTAGAGTCTTAGTTGCAGGAACTAATGATCAAGGACAAATTGGTGATTCAAATGAAGGTTATAGAGCAATACCTCACGATATAACTGAATATTTTAATTTAACTGAAGATGAGAAAATTATTGAAATATCATATAGTTTAATATCTGCAAGCGCACTAACTAGTGAAGGAAGAGTATTCACTTGGGGTGATAACTCCCATGGAACATTAGCTAATGGATCACAAACATCTAGTGGATATCCTATGGATGTCACTGAACATTTTAATCTAACTGAAAATGAAAAAATAGTTAAAGTGACTTTAGGTATGAATTTTGGTATTGCACTTACAAGCCAAATGAGGATATTTACTTGGGGTAATAATGATGATTATCGACTAGGTAATCAAACGAACATAGCTAGCCTTTCACCTGTTGACATTTCAGATTTTTATACACTACAACAAGATGAAAGTATTATAAGCATTGATGCTGGATATAACTTTGGAACTTTTTTAACCTCAAACTCTCGAGTTTATGTATGGGGAGCAAACCAATATGGTCAATTAGGGGTATCAGATAATGTTGTTCGAATGACGCCAGTTGAAATGACGGGTTATATATCATTATTAAGTGAAGAGAAAATCACAATGATTTCTGCAAATATGTGGTCGATGGGTATATTAACAAATCAATCAAGAGTATTTACATGGGGCTACAATGCTTCAGGTAATTTAGCAGATAGTACGAAAATAAATAGACAAGCACCAGTGAATGTAACAAGCCAGTTTACTTTAGGCATAGAAGAAAGCATTAAGAAAATTGAAATTAACTCTACTTTTTCAACCATACTTACATCGTTAGGAAGATTGTATATGGTAGGTAGTAATACATACGGACAACTAGGGGATGGCACAACATTTACCGAACGCACAACGCCTATTGAAATTCTTTCTAACTTTAATTTAAAGGATGAGGAAAAAATCATAAATGTTTATATTGGAGCTTTTCATACAATTACAATGACCAATCATAAGAGATTATTTGGATTTGGTTTAAATGATAAAGGACAATTATCAATTGGAAGTTCAAGCGATAAGAGTCTTCCTGAAGTGATACCATTTAATCTACTGGCAACCCATTTAATAAAAGAAACATATGATTATAACGAACTCATAGAAGTATATACATATACAAGAGCAGGTTATCATTTCCAAGGATGGTATTTAGATAAGGATAGAACAACATCGTTTACTGTAGATAATATGCCAGCATATGATATTGTTTTATTTGATTATTGGACAATAATATCTTATTCAATTAACTATCATTTAAATGGTGGAGATTATGTGCTTAATTACTCAGGATATAATATCACATCAGAGGATATTGAAATTAAAAAGACCACCAAATCTGGATATCTATTTGATGGTTGGTATGATAATCCTGAGTTTACAGGTGAACCTATAGAGGTTATAAGATCAGGTAGTTACGGAGATTTAGACTTATATGCTAAATGGATTTTACCCTCTGAAAGTGTTGATCAAATATTAGTAGAAGTAGGAGAAGATGGTATAACTTATGTTGTCCCTTATTTGGAAAATGATAGTCAAACCATACAAGTCTCAGGTGGTTATCAAATGGCACAACTAGAGACAACATATGAACTATGGTATATTGTAAGGTTATGGGCAGAAGCAAATGGATATCATTTTGAGCATTTAGGAAGAGAAGGATATGTTGCAGTCGACAAAGAAGGTCTCGTGCCACAAACAACTACATTACCAGTAACGGCTGTTAGTTGGTATGATACAATTGTTTGGCTCAATGCGTTATCTGAGATGAGCGGATTAGCACCTGTATATAGAACCATAGATGATGTATTTATTAAAGATTCAAGAGATGGTAATATAAGTGTTTTACAAAATGCTATACAAACTAATCACTATGGATATAGACTACCAACAAGTGCTGAATGGGAAATGGCAGCTAGATGGAAAAATGATGTAGAAAGCGTAGATGGATCGATAGAAATTGGAGGTAGATTCTGGACACCTGGCTCATATGGAAGTGGTGCTAAAGGGCATACTGAAGAGGATTTCCATAGTATTGCTTGGTTCTATCAAAGTTTCGAATCTGGAGACATAAAGATGATGCCTGTTGGAACAAAACTTCCTAATGCATTAGGTATATATGACATGACAGGTAATGTATCAGAATGGGTATTTGATGTTGGAGCAAATAGTAGTTACCGTGTTGTTAGAGGTGGATCGTCTGTTGATTCTTACTCTCAAATACCATTAGCGAAATTTTCAAGATATGGTACAGCATCACTAGATAATATGAGAACAGGATTTAGAATTGTATTAGGATAAAGAACTAATGCTTTTTTCACTCTTTTTTAATATATTGCTTTGTAATTCAAAAGAATATTGCTACAATAAGTTTAGACGTATATTATGAGGAGGATTTATGGCAGATTTAAGCATTCTCAACCATTTTTGGTTGACGTTACTTATTTTATTACCGATTATATTAATTTCAAGAGCAGTTGTTGCAGGAACAAAGTACTCACCTATTTTAATTATTGTTATATTTGGATTAACTTTAGGATTAATTTTGGATATATCTAATATAGGGTCACCTGGGCTTGCATCATTTCCGATGATTGGCTTCACTTCTGGAGTAACCATTACTGCATTGGTGGTCACTTTTTTTGTGGGTGGACAAAAACTTAGAAATACATTTTTTAAGCCAAAGACACCAAAAGAAGATGATGTCATTTTAAATGATAATGAAGTCATCTTAGGAACAAAAGGTACTCAGCTTATCTTTATCGTTCGAGCATATTTTATTTTAGTGGGTATTGAAGGGTTAAAGAGAATTATACTAGGGGACCAAGGATCATCGTTAGCTAATTTTTATCCGTTGATTGCCTTTTTTGGATTAGCAGGAGCGTTAATACTTATAGACTCTAAAGCGAAAATTGTCAATAAACATCAATACCTTATAAGAGGTGTTGTGGAAATTTTTGGTATACTATTAGTTTTAGTTTTATCTTTTTATCTAAGTCAATGGATTAAGGATTTAATTGCATTACCACAAATCTTTTTTGCGATGATTATCTCAAGTACTTTAGGTATGATATTTTCAGATTGGCGAGGTGGTCCAACATTTAAAGCATTATTATTTGGTGGTATCCCAGTAGTTCTTGCTGCAGTATTCTTAGTTGGAGGATCTAGATTACTTGAAGCATTTACTTTAGATGGTATGGTTCAAGTCATGGCATTTGGATTTTTTGGACAACTCTTTTGGATGTTTGTTGGGATGGCTTTACTTGTATTTGTTGGTAAACAAAAATCAGTTGATATTGTTGCACCTGGAATGGCAGGAAGTTTATCACATTCAGGTTTAACAGGAGCTTGTACAGCTGGAGATTTAGGTGAAGTAGCAAAAGAGACAGCGCCAATTATGATCAACATACCTTTCTTTGGCCATTTATTTGTTTTTACAATTTTAGCTGCTAGCGCAACTAGAGGAGAGTTATTATTTATTCCTAGTTTAATAGTAGTTTTAGTAGGAGGTGTGTTAACATATTTAGCACTCAGCATTCTTTCTAAAGCTAATCAAGTTAAATCACAGGAAACAAAAGGGTTAATATTCTTCTCATTAGGGTGGCAGTTAGTTGCAGTATTCGGTGGGTTAATCATGCTTAATTTTACAGGGATGAGTCTATCATATGCTGCGATGGGAAATAGTAGCGCAATTTCTCATTTTGGGTTGTTCGCATCAATTCAAGGTGGCATGTTTGGCGAAGAAGCAGCAGGACTTATCTCATTCATATTCGCAATGCCGTTTTTAATTCACCCAGTCGTTTTTGGTATTTTTGGAAAAGCTATGGAAAATAATGGAGAAATGCCAAGAAAAGCTATACTTACACTAGCAATTATTGGTGTTGTTGGCGTTTTAGTATCACTTATATTATTATAAAAAAAGTTTATAGTACTATTTAAATTCATAGTTTAAGAACTCGCCTAATTAGGTGAGTTCTTTTTATCTATAACAGATAGATCAATATGTATCACTTATATTGACAAAGCATTTGAATTAAGGTAAAGTTATAGGAGCGATTATGGCCGCATGATATGCAAAACCGGGCCATTTTTATATGTAAAGGGGTATTTAATGATTACAGTATCAAATTTAAGTCTCATCTTTTCTGATAAAAAGATATTTGAAGACGTTAATTTAAAATTTTTACCAGGAAACTGTTATGGCGTTATCGGTGCTAATGGAGCTGGGAAGTCAACATTTCTAAAATTATTATCAGGTAGCAAAGAACCTACAACGGGTGAAATTATTATTGAAAAAAATAAAAGACTTGCTGTATTAAGTCAAAATCAAAATGCTTTTGACGCATATACAGTTATGGAAACAGTTTTTATGGGGCATAAACAACTATTTTCAATTATGCAAGCGAAAGAAGAAATTTATCAAAAAGAAGTTATTACTGATGAAGAAGGCTACGCACTGTCGCATTTAGAAGCAGATTTTGCTGAACTCAATGGTTGGGAAGCGGAACCTGATGCAGAGAAATTGCTAAACGGATTAAACGTACCTGAATCTGAATTTAACAAAAAGATGAGTGATATTTTACCAAAACATAAAGTAAAAGTCTTGTTAGCACAAGCATTGTTTGGCAATCCTGATATTCTACTTTTAGATGAACCAACCAACAACTTAGACTTTGAAGCCATCTCTTGGTTAGAAAACTTTTTAATAAACTATGATCATACAGTGATTACGGTCTCTCACGATCGTCACTTTTTAAATAATGTATGTACACATATGGTAGATATTGACTATTTTCAAGCAAAGTTATATGTGGGGAACTATGATTTTTGGATGGAATCGTCACAACTTGTGCAAAAGCTTATGGCTGATAAAAATAAGAAAAAAGAAGAACGCATTCAAGAACTCAAAACATTCATTGCAAGATTTAGCGCGAACTTGTCTAAATCATCTCAAGCAACCTCAAGAAAAAAATCTTTGGAAAAGATACAACTTGATGAAATCATACCATCGACTAGAAAATATCCATTTATTGGATTTGAAATTGAAAAGCAATTAGGTAAAGACGTGCTTGAAGTTCAAAATTTAAGTGCATCTATAGAAGGTATTAAATTGTTCGAAAATATATCATTTGTCATCAGTAGAGGCGATAAAGTTGCCTTGCTCGGACAAAATGATCTAGCTAAAACTGCATTGTTAAAAATATTAGCTGGAGAACTTAAACCTGATAGTGGAACAATCAAATGGGGTCAAACTGTACAAAAGTCATACTTCCCAAGTGATCATGAATCATATTTCACTGGTAAAGAACAAAACTTAATTGAATGGTTAAGACAATACTCAAAAGAACCTGCCGAATCATATATAAGAGGGTTTTTAGGACGCATGCTCTTTAGTGGAGATCAACCTTTAAAACAAGTTAAGTATTTATCAGGTGGAGAAAAGATGCGCTGTATGTATTCTAAACTGATGCTATCTCAAGCTAATACACTTTTAATTGACTCACCAACTATTCATCTAGATTTAGAAGCAATTCAATCAGTAAATAAAGGATTAGAAGACTATCAAGGTGCATTAGTTGTTGCCTCACATGACCACAACCTATTACAATCAGTGTGTAATAAAATGATTGAAATAGGAGATTTTGGTTCATTTAGTTATGAAGGTTTATTTGACGACTACATAAGTGATAAAGATATAAAAATTAAAAGAAATGCACTTTATAAATCAAACTAAAAGATAAAGGCTTCCAATTGGAAGCCTTTCTTCTTTTTAATCTTCTATAGTTGTTACTATACCGTGACCTTGTGTTTCATTTAGATAACCATTTTGCGCACCAGCAAAGTTTCCGATGTAATTTCCATTACCTTCAACGTTACCAAATGCTTCTGAGTATTCAATTGTTCCTTTATAAGGAGTAGATACTGTAGATCCTCTATTTTCACCAACAAATCCACCGATTCTTGAACCTTGTCCATAGATATCTACATCAGCAGTAGAGTTTGTGATGATACCAGGGTTTATACCTTCTTGGTTTATACCAACAAATCCACCTAGATAGGAACGACCGTGTATATAGCCAGTAGCTTCACCAAAATTAATGAGTCCGAGATTGTAATTTTCAGTAACGAATCCACCAATCTTATTTAATCTATGATCATTGAGTGCATTAATCTCAATATGAATCGTACTACTTAGCACCATACCCTGATTTACAGAAGGTTGGTGCCCTCTATTGATGAAAAGGAAACCGCCTATATCAGTATCATCATCGGAATGATCTGTTATAATACCATAATCGATTATTATATTAGCGTCTACAAAATTAATCACTGCTGGACCATTTTCTGTTGCAGCATTAGAACCTGCAACACCTCCAATATAGCCTAATCTTTTCTCTGTGACGACTATATGAGCTGTTACATCAGAATGGAAAATAAAATGATGATTGGTGTAAACAAGCCCAGCATTAGAGTTTAGAAGTTCGATATCTATTGTAATGTTTTCAATTAAGCCGTAATTTCTACCGACCAATCCAGCGCCGCCACCTTCTCTATAACCAGTGACAGTTACATTGATGATGCTTGCTCCTGTTAAGTTTTCTTTCGCTATATTACCATCCATTCTTAAATGATGATCTCTAGTAACATGTAAGTTAATAAATTTCACGTTTTTGATGGTACCATTGTTATAATCAATAAAAGCATTAGAAACACCTTCATTTTCTTGATGAACTTTATAATCATGAATTGAGTAATCTTTACCATCAAATACACCATTGAATGGAACTGATTGACTTGGACTAGTCATTGGTTCAAAATACTCTTCTTCATCAAAAAAGATATCATTACCTAATTCAAAGTAATAGCCTAGATCTAAGAAGTATCTCATGTTACTTAATTGTGTGGTATTGGTTATAACTAAAGGATTTTCCTCGCTACCATCACCAGAAGCGAAGGCTTCAGATAAGTTTAGTCTTCCTATTTCTTCGACAACAACAACTACATGAAATGTTGCTGAGTTACTTACATATTGTGTGTAAGTTAATTTATCAGTAAAGATGTATTCAGTATTGTATAAATACATGTGCTTATACTCGTAATTAGGATCAACAGTTAAGTTGATCGTGTATATGGTTCCTCCACCTTCCTTAAATTCAGTAATATCAATTTCAACTGCATCTTTTATTGTTGCTTGAATGTGAAAGTTACCATATGGTTCTTCCAAAGCTTCAGTGTTTTCTAATATAGTTACATAGACTTCTGGAGATATCTCATTTAGATTATGATATCCATTTGGTATATCACTAAAGGTAGCTGTAAAGGTAAGCAGTTGTTGTGAACTAAGGTGAGCTTCAAAAGTACCATCAGTTAGAGACCATTGGACTTCAAGATCTAGAACATCAGTAGATTCAGTTATTGCGTTTACTGAACTTGGTAAATAACTAATGATATCTTCAATTGATTGAGTTGCGCCATAAGGTATTTCAATGGGGTCAACTGTCTCATAATTTGTTATTCCTTCATTAGAATCTTCAAAACTTAGTATCGTAATATCAAAGATGAGTTCTAATTGATATAAATCGATGACATCATCAGGTAAATCAAGAATACCTGAAGCCTCAACTGTTTGAGTATTTAAGTTAGTTGGATCATAATTATGTTGATGTATTGTATAAACTAAGACGTCAACAAAAAATTGATCATCTGTTATAACAATTTCAACTTCTTCAGGTAGTAAATCCATAATCTCATAAACTGTTAGTCCGTGTTCAAATGTTCTTTGATCATCATATAGTATTTCTATAAGGACAGGTTTTGTGAATAATGGAGTTTGACTTCCGGTTAATGAAGATGGTAGGTCATCAAGTAAAACAGTAGAACTGTTTATGTTTGCATCTAGTATCCATGAAGCATTTATAATATTAATATCTTCAGCAGTAGCTAATACAGTTAATAATGCAACTTCATCATTGAGCTCAACATTAGCATCTATTGCGTCAACAGTAATAGAAGGTGTTTCAGTATTGACGATAAGACTACTTTGGTTTGCATTTAGATAGATGCTATTAACAAGACCGTTAGAGATGAATGTCTCATTAGAGATCTCATTGATAATGATATCACCAGATACATCAGCATAATTAGTCAAAGATAAATGAGCTCCATTTACAATTAAATCACCATCAATTTCGCCTTGACTAATTGTCATTTCAAACGCATCATCAAAATCAATTGTTAAATTTCCTGTTAATTTAGTACCGTTTAAATTAAAATGTATAGGTGCGTCTAATAAAACATCCATTTCAAAATCATTTCTTAGAATAATCGTTTGTGTATTTTCATTATCAATGGCATCTTGTAATTCGGTTTCAGTATAAACCTGTACAATTTCACTACGTACCACAGGAGTTTCATCAGGTATTTCATCTTCTTCCTCGTCAGGTTCTTCATTTACCTCATCAGAAATTCTAGTGACATCTATGATAAGTTCTGTACTTAATAAATCACTTAAAGTAATGACATTAGGATCAAATTCATACTCATCATGACTTATATGGATTTCTGTGACCCCTTCGAGACTTAAATCAGAAATTGATAAATCATCCAATTGATAATCAATTAAGTCTCCGTTTTGATCTTTCAAAATAATATCTGTTATTGTTTCATCAGTGTTTAATTGTATAGAAATTACATTATCATCAGCACTACATGCGCTTATAAATAACGTAAAAAAAACAGATAAAAATATAAAAATAGTTTTAAACATATTTTCCCCTCTTTCTTTTTTCAGTTTCTTCCCATCTTACTAAATATAAATCAAAAAGTCTAATTATATACTTTGAGATTCAAATAAAAGTTCAAAAATCTTCAAAACACTTAAAAAACGAAACATTTATAAGCATTTATGTCATAAACGAAAGATATTTCAAAAAAGGATTGACAGCGCTTTCATTTATCATTTATAATAGATTTAAGGAATACAGAGGCGCAGTCATTTGGTAGTGTAAATGTGTTAAGAATGTGGACATTCAATCTTTTACATGAAGGAAGTGACTGCCGAAAATTTGATGAAGTCCAAGTCATTAGATTTGGTGAAAAAGGGCACACTTTTTTCACTGCCATTTTTTAGTGGAGAGCTGTTTATAAACGGTTCTCTTTTATTTTTCTTTTGAGGAGGTAACATATGATAAGAAGTATGAAGATAGGTGATCAAAGAACCTATCAAAGAGTTATTACTAAAGAAGATGTGGAAAGATTTGGGCAATTAACACATGACATGAATAAAGCGCATTTTGATGAAGCATATGCAAAAGAAACAATATTTAAAAAGCCGATCATACATGGAATGCTATTAGGTTCTCTCTTTTCCAAAGTGTTTGGTTTAGAGTATCCTGGTGAGGGAACAATATATTGTTCTCAAACGTTAAAATTTTTAAAACCCGCATATCCTGATCACGGTTTAACGATTAAAGTTACAGTTAAAGAAATTATTCCTGAAAAAAACAGAGTAATTTTCACCACTGAAATATTTGATGAGGTGGCAGATTTGATTTTAACTGGAGAAGCAATGCTCATGCCAAGAAAAGATAAAAATGATAAATAAAAAATCTGGAGGAAGAAAATGAAAAAAGTAGTTCACAAAATGAGATTAAGCCAACAAGATGCACATTATGGTGGCGGACTTGTTGATGGTGCTAAAGTTTTAGCATTATTTGGAGATGTAGCAACAGAACTTTTAATCCTTAATGATGGTGATGAAGGATTATTTAGAGCATATGATACTGTTGAGTTTTTAGCTCCATTATATGCTGGAGATTTTATAGAAGTTGAAGCTGTGTTGACACACATAGGGAACACGTCTAGAAAAATGACATTTGCTTGTTATAAAATCATACAATCAAGAAGTGATATCAATTCAAGTGCAGCAGAACTTTTAGACAAGAAAATACTTGTAACCAAAGCGGTAGGTACATGTGTTGTGCCAATAGAAAAACAGAGGTTATAAATATGGAGAAATTGATTATAACTTGTGCAATCTCTGGTGCAGAAGTCACAAAAGAGCATAATGCTTATGTACCTTATACACCAAATGAAATGGCTGATGAGGCATATAAAGCATATAAAGCTGGAGCTTCTATCATTCATGTACATGTTAGAAACGATGATGGTACACCGACACAAGATGAAAAAAGATTTGAAGAAACGATTAAAGCGATTAGAAAAAAATGTCCTGATGTGATTATTCAACCTTCAACAGGTGGTGCAGTCGGCATGTCAAGAGAAGAAAGATTACAACCAACTAACTTGCCTATTGAAATGGCTACTTTAGATTGTGGTACTTTAAACTTTGGTGGTGATGATATTTTTGTAAACACAGAAAATGACATCAAATATTTTGCTAAAGTCATGAAAGAGAAAAACATATATCCAGAATTAGAATGCTTTGAAAAAGGGCACATTGATATGGTTTTAAGACTACACAAGAAAGGGTTTATTCATGAACCGCTACATTTTAGTTTTGTATTAGGCGTTAATGGTGGGATGACCGGAGAAGAAAGAGACTTTCATTTCTTAAGAGAGTCTATACCTGAAACTGCAACATACAGTGTTGTTGGTATAGGTAGATTTGAATTTCCACTTGCAAAGTTATCTATCGTCAATGGCGGACATGTTCGTGTAGGGTTAGAAGATAACATTTATTTAGAAAAAGGCGTATTAGCTAAAGGTAATGAAGAGTTAGTTAAAAAAGTTGTAGAGATAGCAAAAAAACATCAAAGAGAAATTGCTTCACCAAGTGAAGCTAGAAAAATACTAAAATTAAAGGAGTTTAACAGCTATGAATTATTGTAAATACGGAACACATCGTGTCATTAAACCAAAGGGGGCTTTACCACAAGCAGCATTTAAAATCGATTCAACACCAAAACCATTTTTAAATGAATGTTTAATTGAAGTGGATGTATTAAATATCGATTCAGCTTCATTTACACAAATCAAAAAAGCTTGTGATTTTGATGAAGAAAAAATGAAGCATATGATATTAGACATCGTTAAAAAACAAGGGAAAATGCAAAATCCAGTAACGAAAAGCGGAGGTATGCTGATCGGTTCAGTAAAAGAGATAGGAAGCGAGTTTCATGATCAATCACTAACACCAGGAACAAAAATTGCAACGCTAGTCTCATTATCCTTAACTCCGCTATTTATAGAAGAAATTATTTCAATTAATTTAACAAATGAACAAGTGAAGATTAAAGGGCAAGCAATATTATTTGATTCAGGTATATATGCTAGAATACCAAATGATTTAAACGAGAAACTTGTTTTAGCAGCACTTGATGTTGCAGGTGCTCCTGCACAAGCAATTAAGTTGGCAAAAAAAGATGATTATGTCTTGATTTTAGGTGCAGCAGGCAAAAGTGGAATCTTATGTGCATATCAAGCAAAAAAAATAGTAGGTTCTAAAGGAAAGATTATCGGTTTAGTTAGAAAACAATCACAAAAGGATTTTTTAGAAACATTAAATATATATGACGAGATTATTATAGGTGATGCATTAAATGCAATAGACACTTATCATCATGTCCAAGAAGCAACTGATGGACGTTTATGTGATTTAACGATTAATGTTGTTAATGTTGAAAACACAGAGATGTCATCCATTTTAGCAACTAAAGAACAAGGTATCGTTTATTTCTTTAGTATGGCAACATCATTTACAAAAGCCGCTTTAGGAGCTGAAGGTATCGGAAAAGATGTTCAAATGATTATTGGTAATGGTTATACACAAAATCACGCTGAAATAACATTAAATCTTATGAGAGAAAGTAAAGTTCTACACGATTTATTTATGAAACGATATCAATAATAAAAGGAGGACAATCTCATGTTGTCTATTGTAAATACAGCCTATTTAGAAAGAAAAGAAAAGTATTTTAAACATGTTAAAAAAAGCGATTGGGAATCTTGGCAATGGCAAACAAAAAATAGAATAACAACTGCAGAAGAGTTAAAAAAATATATGGACTTAACTGAAGAGGAAATAAAAGGTATAAAAAGTGTATTGACAAAATTAAGAATGGCTATTACACCTTATTATTTGACACTTATAGATCCTTTAAATCCTAATTGTCCAATTCGTTTGCAGGCAGTTCCTTTAATGAGTGAATTATCAGTAGGAAAAAATGATTTGTATGATCCTCTTGCAGAAGATCAATACTCTCCAGTTCCTGGATTAACACACCGTTATCCAGATCGCGTATTATTCTTGATTACAGATATGTGTAGCATGTATTGTAGACATTGCACAAGAAGACGTTTCACTGGAACAAAAGATGATCACATGAGTCTCGATAGAATTGATAAAGCTATTACTTATATCAAAGACCATTCGGAAATAAATGATGTCCTTTTAAGCGGGGGAGACGCTTTATTAGTTAGTGATGAACGTATCGAATACATTTTGCAAAAACTTAGAGAAATTGATCATGTTCAAGTGATACGCATGGGCACAAGAACACCTGTTGTTATGCCACAAAGAATAACAAATGATTTTGTGAACATGTTAAAGAAGTATCATCCTATTTGGATTAACACACATTTTAATCACCCTGATGAAATTACTTCTGAAAGTAAAGCTGCCATTGATAAAATGGTAGATGCAGGTATTCCTGTAGGCAATCAAAGTGTTTTATTAAGAGGTGTAAATGATTGTGTGCATATTATGAGAAAATTAGTTAAACATCTTGTGGCTGTAAGAGTTAGACCCTATTATATCTATCAGTGTGATTTATCATTAGGGATAGAACACTTTAGAACGAGTGTCTCAAAAGGTATAGAAATCATTGAGGGCTTAAGGGGTCATGTCTCTGGTATAGCAGTTCCAACATTCGTAGTTGATGCACCAGGAGGTGGGGGAAAGATACCTGTAATGCCAAATTACGTTGTTTCACAAGCTCCAGGAAAAATCGTATTAAGAAATTTTGAAGGCGTATTAACAACTTATAGTGAACCCTCTCATTATGAGTCAAACTGTGATTGTGATGCTTGTAAAAATGAAAAACTTGATGGAGTTTCAGGATTACTTGCAGGACATAGATTATCATTAGAACCAGAAGAGTTGAAAAGAAAAGAAAGAATCAATCATGCAAAACATCATTAAAAATTATGAAGTTGTTGGTATGGTCGGATTAGCTAAGAATACAGGTAAAACGACAACGCTTAATTATTTAATACAGAGTTCGAAAGGTGAAAATATCGGATTAACAAGTATTGGATTAGATGGTGAGTCATTTGATCAAATCAATTTTCTTCCAAAACCAAAAATATATATCTATGAACATATGATTGTAGCAACCGCAAAGTCACTTTTAAAAGAAGTAGATTTTACATATCGTGTATTAGAAGAAACGAATCTACAAACTGCTTTAGGTTCTATCGTTGTTATAGAAGCTATAACTTGTGGACATATTATTTTGGCGGGTCCAACAACGAATAAAGAGTTAAACTACTTAATTAAAAAATTGAAGAAATACTCAAATCGAATATTTATTGATGGTGCTTTTAATCGTATGACGTTTGCAAGTATAGAAACCATGGATGCTATAGTAATCGCTACTGGAGCATCATTATCACCTGATATGAAACAAACCATTTTAAAAACAAAACAAGTGGTTTCGTCTTTTTTACTTTCAAATACTACTTCTATATTATCTGAGAAGCATAAAATGACGGTAATAACAGACCAAGAAATACTTCATTTTGAATGTAAAGAACTTCATAAACTACTCCATATAAAAGATCAGATAAAAATGATAGAGTTTAAAGGTGCATTAACAATGAAAATGGCTGAGTTTTTAGTGCTTCATAAGTTTAAAAACATTAAGATCATCGTTGAAGATCCAACAAAAATACTATTAGATTTACAAGCATTCCAATATTTAAATTACTTAAATAATGAGATGCTGGTTTTAAAACAAGTTCCCTTAGTCGCAATCACTATTAACCCATTTAGTCCAACAGGGAATGATTATGATAAAGATGTGTTTAAAAAAGAAATAAAAAAAGAGATAGATCTTCCAATATTTAACATCAAAGAAATGAGGTCTTAATCCATGTCGAAATTAAATATAAGTAAGGATAAAATATTTGAATCAAAGTCATATGCAAAAGATATTGCAGTTGATGTTATGTCTTTTATTGAGAAACATACAACGGTATCAGTTGAAAGATCAGTATTGCGTTTATTAGGCATTGAAGGTGTAGATAAATTTCAAGTGCCTCTTGTTAATGTATGTGTTGATCATATCAAAACAACCGCAAATTTAGCTAAAGGTGTTTGTCATTATATATCTTATGCAATGAACGAATATCAATTAACACCAGTAGAGATTGTCAATGAAATAAGTGAAGAAAAGCTTATTTTAGCTAAATACCAAGATTTACCAATGAGTCCTTATCTAGAATTGCTCATGCCATATTTTAAAAAAACGTTGACTCGAATTGATCATATGAGAGATATAAGAGATCAAGAAATGATAGCTAGTAAAGATAAAAAAACACCTTACAAATACGTTATAGTTGCTACTGGTAATATATATGAAGATATTAAACAAGCGATCTCAGCAGCAAAAAAGGGTGCAGATATCATAGCAGTTATAAGAAGTACAGGTCAATCTCTTTTAGATTATGTACCTCATGGCGCAACAACGGAAGGATTTGGAGGCACTTATGCAACTCAAGAAAATTTTAAATTAATGAGAGCTGCTTTAGATGAAGTCTCTAAGGAAGATAATAGATATATAAGATTAGTAAATTATGCATCTGGTTTATGTATGCCTGAAATAGCAGCAATTGGCGCTATTGAACGATTAGACATGATGCTTAATGATTCTTTATATGGTATTATTTTCAGAGATATTAATATGAAGCGAACGTTTATTGATCAATATTTTTCTAGAGTATTAAGTGCATATGCAAAAATAACGATAAATACTGGTGAAGATAATTACTTAACAACATCAGATGCATTTGATCATGCACATACGGTCATAGCATCTCAAATGATCAATGAACAATTTGCAAAATTAGCATATATGGATGAGTCATTGATGGGATTAGGTCACGCGTATGAAATATCTCCAGAAATAGAAAATAGTTTTTTATATGAAATAGCTCAAGCTGAGTTATCGAGAGCATTATTTCCGAATGCACCACTTAAATATATGCCACCTACTAAGCATATGACCGGAAATGTTTTTATGGGAATGGTTCAAAATGCTTTATTTAATATTACCGCGGTCACTACAAAACAAAATATCCATTTATTAGGTATGTTAACAGAAGCGATACATACTCCATTTATGAGTGATAGAGCACTTGCATTAGATAATGCTTCGTATATAGAAAAAGCATTTAAAGACTTTGGAAACGAAATAAGTTATAATCCTAATGGTATTATCAATCATAGAGCTAATGATGTTTTAAACTCAGCTCATAATCTATTAAAAGAAATTAAAGATGAAGGGTTGTTTAAAACATTAGAAAAAGGAACATTCGCAGGAATATCAAGGATGGAAGACCAAGGTAAAGGTTTAGAAGGTGTCTTTATCAAACATAAAGATTATAGAAATCCTGTTTTAGATTATTTATTAGAAAAGCTAAAGGAGGATCGTTGATCATGAAAAAATTTGTTAAACCATACGGTGACACTTTAAATGATGGTAAAGTACAAATGAGTTTTTCTCTACCAGTAGATCATGGAACACTTGGCGATGAAGCAGCAAAAAATTTAGCACTTGAGATGGGACTACTAGATCCTAGTGTTGTCCATAGCGAAAGTTTAAGTGATGGATTTAGTTTCTACATTTTATATGGATCAATTAAGGCACAAGTCTGTTTAGATGATTTAAAAGTAGTTGAAGTTGATTCTGATGTTATGAGTAAAGAAGAAGTTGAAGCATTTATTCAACATCATTTTGATAGACCAATTACTATTGTTGGTGCATCAACAGGAACTGATGCACATACAGTAGGTATTGATGCGATTATGAATATGAAAGGTTATAATGGTAACTATGGTTTAGAAAGATATAAAGGTATAAAAGCTATTAATTTAGGCGGACAAGTAGATAATGATAAATTGCTTGAAGAAGCGATTAAACATAATGCAGACGCAATTCTAATTAGTCAAACCGTTACTCAAAAAGACATTCATATTAAAAACCTAACTCAGTTTGTAGAACTACTTGAAGCAGAAAACTTAAGAGATAGATTTATTGTTATTATTGGTGGACCAAGAATCACACATGCACTCGCAAAAGAATTGGGATTTGATGCTGGATTTGGACCTAAAAAATATGCTTATGATGTTGCTAGTTTTGTAGTCCATGCGTTAAAGCATAAAGCAAAATCATAAATAGATACAGACTTAATTGAATTGAATATTTATCTACTTAGTGATATCATTGTTTTATAGACCAAAAAGGAAATTTCATATGACACTTTTAGAAGCTAAGCAAATACATAAGTTTTATCTTCAAGGACCACATAAAAATCATATATTAAAAAATATATCACTAACCATTGATCAAGGTGATTTTTTAGGAATAGTAGGACCATCTGGATCAGGTAAAACAACCTTATTGTATTGCTTAAGTGGTTTAGAAAAAATAGATTCAGGAAAAGTTTTATATGAAGATAAAGAAATATCGTCTATAGATTTAAAACATTTATCGTATTTAAGAAGAGAGAAATTTGGATTTATTTTTCAGTTTTATCATTTAATCCCTAATTTAACTGCATATGAAAATGTTTTATTAGCCCAAGTGATTGCAGATAAAAATGATAAGCATAAAATTGATGAGCTTTTAGATTTGGTTGGTATGAAAGCATATAAAGATTATTATCCTAATCAATTATCTGGCGGTATGCAACAACGTATCGCTATTGCTAGAGCTTTAGTTAATCACCCCAGTATTTTGTTTGCTGATGAACCCACGGGTAATTTAGACCAAAAGCATGGTATAGAAATCATGAACTTATTAAAAAAATTAAATAAAGAGCATCATGTGACAGTAATCTTAGTGACACATAATGAGGATTATTTAAAATATTGTTCGCGGACATTAAAATTGATCGATGGTGAGACTATTGACCAAAAGTAATATAAGTCGTCTTATCGCTAAGAGAAACATAACTAAAAATAAAAAAATATCGATTGCATTAGTGATTACATTATCACTAATTTTTTCGATTTTTATTTTATTGATAGGCATCAATCACATTTATACAGAGGTCTTTATAAATGAAGCTAAAAGTAAACATCCAAATGTAGATATCATAATGACTTATGATGAATATACGCCAACCAAGTTTATTAATAAAAGAAACATAACTAGTGAGTACGAGGATGTTCTCCATGCATTAGCTTTTTTTAATCTACAAGTACTAACTGAGATTAACGACCAAGTTCATTATGGATACTTAAACGCCTCATTACCACATGAGTTTGAAATTTTAGTTGATAGTGATATCGAACTTAACGGTTATGAAGCTGTTGTGTCTAGTTCTTATGCACAGGCATTTAATATAAATATTGGAGATACGATTAACTTTACTATTTTAGACAATCATTTTGAATATGTCGTTGCACAGATCATAGCAGATTCAGGATCTTTTGAAACAAGACATTTTTTCATCGATAAAACGATTCTATTTGATGATTTATATGAACTAGGATATTTAACTAATTTTGGTAACGTCATATACATATCTATTTCAAATATTGATGCTGTATATCAACGGTTAAGATCAGATGAATTATATAGCACATATAAGATAGATTTAGTTGTTGACCAGCATAAAATTGAATTACTTGTACATGAGTTCACATCTTTAATTGTCGTTGCAGGAATGATTATCTTATTTGCTTTAATGATTGTTGTCAACTCTTTATTTCAAATCATATTAAAAGATGTTTATCTTGAAATCAATGTATTTGAAACATTAGGTGATCAGCATAAATTAGGTAAACAAGTTTTGATTTATCAGTGGATTTATTACATAGGTATAAGTTTGACTTTAGGTATATTTATTGCACAAGCAATTATAAGATTAAGCACATATATTTATGGAATCAAAGAGATGATTTGGATAAGCTTACCATCTGTGCTAGTCACAGTTTCAATCGTAAGTGTCTTCATCTTTGTAAGACACATAATGATATTTCGCACTTATAAGAATCAAAGCACAATCGATAAGATTAAGAGATTTACATTCGTTTCTCGTAAGTTACCAATACTCATGGTTACTCTGTTTATCATCTTAGGTATTGTTTATATCTTTAAGCCTTTTAAATTGCAATATCAGGCGTTATTCATTATATCAATTTCATTGGTTTTAACGTTATATGCACTTAATTTATCATTAAGAGTGGTTTCTTCATTTTTTGCTAAAAAAGAAAGTGTATTTTCACTTATTCATACTAAAGCCTTGTTAGGCAACAAGTTTATTCACGAGTCCATTAGAGTTTTGTTTATCTCATTTATAGTCATTACTATACTGCTAACCGTTAGAATATTTACTGCTAAAGAAATTAAGTCATTAGATGAACAATTCTATTTAGATATTATGATTGTAAACTTATACGATTATCATGAAGATATACTAGATGATATAAGAACTATGGATATCAAAGAAGCGGACGCGGCTATCGTCTATCGTGATGTAGAGGTTTATTTAGAAGCAGAGCGAACAGTTATAAGAAATCTTACTTCGGTAGATAGAAGTGTTTATACTCAATATTTTGGATATCCTTTAGAGGAAGTAGAACAACGTTATGAAACACATATGTATCCCTACATTCAATTACCAAAAACATATGAACTAGTTTATCATATTGAAAAAGGAGATATGATTCAAATTACTTTATCACCAGAATTTAAAAAGATAGATTTTGTTGTTGCTGGTTTCATTGATTCAAATTATGATCATTTTGCATATACTAATTTATACGAAAAATTAGATAGTCTAAACATGAGAATTAACTCGATATTTGTCAATTCTAACCATGCAAATGTTACCATGCAACAACTCATTAGTTTATATAGTTCCCATATGTATTATGTTGTTGATGCAAAAGAAATACTAAGTCAACAACTAAATATTGCAAAAAACGTTTTATCACTCTTTACAGTGATTACAATATTTGTCATTTTAAGTTTCTTGTTTGTCATATATAATCACACCGTTTTAAAGTTTGAATCACAAAAAAATGATTATGCAAAAACACTAGTATTAGGTATAGATAAAAGCAAATTAAGAGTTAATCATTTTAAAGAATGGCTGTTAATATCTTCTATCACAGCGGTTATTGGATCAGTAGAGATTTTAATACTATCTAAATATCTTAAGTATGTGCTGTTATTTTTTGACTACTATAAGGATTTCAGCACAAATATTATTATCTTTGGTATCGCACTCATCATCATCATCATTATCTTAATGATTAGTTATATCATCAATTATAAATTGATAAGAAGAATGAACGTTATAAATGAAATCAAAACATATTAATTACGAATTTTATAAAATGAACTAGAAATTAAAAGATAAATCATATATAATATATGTAACATAGAGATAATAAAAAAAAGGAGAAAATATGAAAAAAATATTTTTGGTATTTATATTATTTTTTAGTGTATTCGCTTTAGCTGCGTGTTCACGAGGGGGATCAGAATTAGATCTAAATTTTAAAGAAGTTATTGATGCACCAACGAATTTGACGATAAATGGAACTGTTCTTAGTTGGAATGCAGTTTCAAACGCAAAAGGGTATATCGTATATGCCAATGATGAGCAATTAAGTAAAGTATCTACTAACAAATATGATTTTTCTTCTAAATTAGAAGATAAAATGATTTTTAAAGTTGTTACACAAGCTCCTAGAGGTATGCAAGATTCACCATATAGTGTTACTGTTGCTTATGTTAAGAACAAGGAACAACAAATATCAGCAGTTGAGGACTATATGTTCCTCCATGGAATGGATGTTAGTCGTGATTTTGTTGTTGAATTAGTCAACAAAGGTATGGTTGTTGACGATGTTGAAATCATGATGGACAGCTTAGAAGCACTTATGTATGATATGGAATCAGATTACGATATGCAAAGTTTATTTGTTTCATTAAGTGATGCAATGGAAGGTATTAATAATGTTGAAGCTATCATTTCTGCTAGTGTAAAAACATTACTACCAGAAGTAATTGATAGTGAGATTTATGAACTAGAACAACAACAAGCATATTATCAAGCAATGATCGATGATAATTGGGTATGGGATCCACAATATTATCAATCAATCATTGATGATTTACAAGATCAAATTGACGCTCTAAAAGATCTTAAGAGAGAAATAAGAACAAATCCGGATCAAATCGTGAGATCAGCTTTGATTGCTATTGAATATGTTATGTCAATTCAAAAAATGATTAATGATGATTTAATTTCAGCATTATCAAGTCTTCTAGAATCAGAAGAATTACAAGATATCAATGTTGATGAGTTTATTCAGGTAAAAGATGAAATGGTTCAAATCTTAAGAGAAACGATGCCAGAACTTAAAGATATGACTGTTTTAGTAAAAACAATGAATGAATTAAGTGAAATAATTAGTAATATGCAAGATGTTGAGGTATATCTACCTACTTCAGCTGAAAAGACTGCCGGTCAAATGCTAATGAGCATGGAAGCATATATTAATTTTATAGATACAATTGATAAAGATTTTGTTCAAACAATAAAAGATATTGATAAAGCGAAAATCTCTGATTATCATAAACAAGCACAAGCTATAACATTAGCTATTACATATTTTGATCGTTTTAAGGATAATAATCAAAAATTATTAGATCAAATCAATGATATTTATACAGATGAACAAAAAGAAACATTATACACTCAATATATTGATTATATGGAAGAAGCATTTGAAGATTTAGATTATGACATGTCATTTTCATTTATGACTTATGATACGTTAATGAAACTTGAAGCAATTTTCCAAGACGCATTTGATGAAATTTTGGATGCTTTTGTTAAATCTGAAGGTGAAATTTTAAATATCATAGCTGATATGAATGAATATAATGAAGCATATTATGATAAGTATTATTTTGATAGAGATTATGATGAGTTTAGATATTTAAATCAAGTTTATAGATTTAAAATCTTTGATCAAGCTGTCTATTTGCTAAACTCTGTTGTTAGTGAAAGATCAAAGACTGAGTATGCTTTAGTAAGTGATTTTGTTATAAGATATATGTTAGAAATTGGTGTAACTTATACGAACTTAGCTAGACCTTCGGACTATCAAGAGTTTAAAGATGATTTTATGGAATTTTATAATAGTACTACAACTGAACAGTATAATCTAATTAAAAATATCGCAAGTTATTTCGATAAAAATAATTATTTCTTAGATTATGCTACGTCATTTGAGAATACTTATGAAGATGATTATGATCTTATGAATGATGAAGAAATGTATTTTGCACTTATTCAAATGGCAATCGCCTATGATGATTTGATGACTAGAACAAATAAACGCGATATCAATAAGATGATTGATGCATTAGAAGTTTTAGTTCAAACAGATCTCATCGATGATAACTTAGATACTGATGATTTAGCAGATAACCTAAGAAATTTACTAGCTTATTTGGACACTGTGGCTAAAGATATTAGTAAGTATGATGCGTCTAATCTATCTAGAACACAAAAAGCAACTATAGATGATGTTATGGATGAAATAGAAGATATATTTACAAAATAATTATAATAAGTGAATTTAAAATCCCCTTTCTAATTTTTTTAGAAAGGGGATTTTTTTAAGTAAATGTTTTGTTTAAATATCAAATGAAGCATATAATGTCATTAATAGCAGTGTGATATCACAAGCTTATTAGGAGGCATTATGCAAAAAGCAACTAAATTATTATCTATTGTAAATATAATTTTATCAGTATTTGTTATACTCATTATTATTCAATACTTTATAGAATCTAGTCAACCAAGTGATAGCTGGACAGATTTAGGGTTATTTTTAATTGCGTTTGTCTTTTTGTTTCTATCCATCATACTAACCATACCTTTTATAGTATTTCTCATTAAATACAAGTTTCATAACATAAAAGGTTATGCACTCACACACTTGGTGTTCTTAGCACTAACAATGATTACCTTTATATTTAGCTTATCGTAATAAAAAGCAGTTATCTGCTTTTTATTTTTTTATTAACTAGGAAATTCTATTTAGACCTTTTATCAAGTTTATAAAAATGGTAAAATAAAGGTATCAATAACATTTCAAGAAAGGGGGAACTTTTATGCGCTATAAAGCCATAAAGACGAAGTTATATTTAAGTCAAAACGAGAAAAAGTTTTT
>WPCG01042248.1_pt1 | contig 43008 bp, 39 predicted proteins | sample 5403311 | NCBI WGS metagenome assembly WPCG01 (sample SAMN12869467, study PRJNA574797) | sludge metagenome | isolation source: wastewater treatment of Control | place: China:Beijing | collected 2019-05-17
GCTGGTGATCAAGGTAAAGGGATGATGAGTGCACTTATCGTTGAAACAATTGCAACATTCTTCTTCGTCCTTGCAATATTACGGGCGACACGTCCGAATGAAGACGGTGAAAAAAGCAACTTAGCAACAGTCATCGTTGGCTTTGCGGCGATTGTCTTAGTCGGATTTGCCTTTGGTGTATCCGGCGGTAGTTTAAATCCAGCCCGCAGTCTTGGCCCAGCCTTACTTCAAGGTGGAGCAGCTCTGGAAATGATGTGGGTATACCTCGTTGCCCCATTACTTGGTGGCGCACTCGGTGCCATCGTGCATAAAGTACTCTAAATAGTAGTAATTTGGAATTCGTGACAAGGCGATCTTCTCGCCTTGTTTTTAATATAGAAACGCGCAACTGTAATAGAGTGTATTAAGATAGGCGTTGTTAGTGGATAGTGAAAATGTTAATATTGAAATATGCATAGTATTGAATTTATGAAAAAACATCTTCCCGCTGTTTTAAAAGATTTTCACATGAGTGAGTTTTACTTCTTTAGTGATGATGACGTTGCTTATGGGGTCATTCGCCGCACAAAAAGTATGATATGGCAAAACTGGTATATATTTGAACGGATGTTCGTAAATAATTACGGCTTTGCAAAACTCTACCTCATTAGTGCTGAAGAGCTAAGTGCGAAAGACTTAGCAACAATCAAAGCGAAAGCACTACATATAAAGGCGGAAGCATAATGTTAGTTAGTGAAGCCCTCCGCAAGATCTATCATAACGGTGTAAAATACCACGAAATGTTTAAAGCATTTAATTTTGCGTCAGAAGCAGAGTTTCATAAAAATAAGGAAGCAATCCTTTTTTGTGTGCATGTCGTCGATGAATTTGCAACACTTGGCCAGGGGATCTCGATTAATTTGCTAGAAAAAATGTTTATGATTGGTGACGAAATACAAGCACTTACTGAACACCAAAAAACACTAGTGTCAAAATACATGACATACAATACATATAAACTATATGACTTTATGATTTTAGACTTACCGACGATTCTAAAACGGCTGAAGATGTGGTTTCCACAATAGTCTATTTTTTGATTAATTAAATAACGTAAATTACAAAACATCAATTGTTAAAGGAGGTTGATAGCAATCTAAATTTATAATATTCACAAACTAAAGGAGGTAGAAATGGGAATATTTAGTAAAATTAAGGCGAAAGTTGCCGGGGCAATTGAAAAAAGTGCCGTTAGCCACATGAATGAAGAAGAAAAAGCGAAATACGAAGCTGAACGTGCCGCGGGAAAACAAGAGGTGAGTGCAGCCAAAACACTTAAGTATACAAAAACAGAAACGCAAGATCTCGAAGGATTACTTATGAAACTTGGTGTCCTTGATGAACGGAAAATTTGGATTGGTGGTTTTTTAAAATTGCGTTCAAGCACGAACGCGAAGTTTGCAAATATGTTCTCGGGTCACAAGAACCTACGGTTTCTTGCTGTAAACGACAACAAATTTTATATGGTTAACTTTAAAGATGATGTCATTATGACAAACAAAGAATTTACAAAAGAAAATGTCGCAAGTATTAGTAAAAAGCCAACCTTTGCCGTAACGTTATTTGACAAAACAGCGATGCACCTTGATGTTACGCAAAACAAACAAAAAGTTGATGAACTCATCACCCTTTTAAAAGTAAAATATTTTTTTTACTTACATAGAATAATTATCAATAATTACCATAGCTGGAATACTCTGGTTAATATTTTATTTCGTCATAATTTGCTGCAAATGAATTAATACTAAATTGATCTAATTTTGCGCCCTTTTAAAGAAATGGCAATGTAATTTGAATATGTAATTAAAAATATGCTATGATTATCGATAGATAAAGGAATGAGAACTTATCTATGCAGGTACTCAAAAATCCTTTTCTAAATATAAAACAAGAAAATATCACGATTGTATGTGATTATTAAGTGCCGACGTGGCTCAATGGTAGAGCAACTGAATCGTAATCAGTAGGTTGCGGGTTCAACTCCTGTCGTCGGCACCAGTGAATTTTGAATTAGCTTCCAAATCTTGGAGAGAGGTATAATAGAAATACCCACCCAAGAAGGGAGCTATTTTTTATGCGAATAACGATGCTTGAAAAGTTGAAAATGTGTAAATTACACATCGAAAAAAAGATGTCACTTTCACACATTTCAGAGATGTATGGGGGCTATCACGTAGCAAATATAAAGTATGCAGTAAACCTTTATAAGAGACATGGAGAGGGACCATTTTTAGATCGGCAAAGGAGAATATATAAACGTGATACAAAACTCCTAGCGATTGGCCAAGTTTTAAGTGGGAGATCCTTGCGTGATGTAGGGGTTGAGCACGCATTAACAGATCCAGGGATTGTTAGTGACTGGGTCAAAAAGTATAAAACCGAGGGCGAAGATGCAATTCAAGACACATACCCGCGCGCGAATTATTTATTGAAAGAAGAGCGGTTTAAAGCGGTGGTGGATAAGAAGGTAGAAGCGGAGAATGAGCGACTCCGCGCGGAGATAGCATACCTAAAAAAATCGCCGTCCTTAGTGAGAAGACTAGAGGGGGCGACGGTTCAAGAAAGAGTAAGAATCGTCGAGGAACTAAGGACGAAGCATAACTTTAAAACCCTTCTAGAAATAAGTAAATTAGCGTCATCAGTGTATTATTACACGGTAAATGCGGCGAAAAAAAAGAGAAACAAATATATTGATATCGAAAAAGAAATCGACCGTTTATATATAAAAGTACATAAAAAGCGGTGTGGATACCATCAAATATACAATAATTTGAAGAATGATGGTTGGACGATTGGCAAGAATAAAGTGTTAGAAATCATGCGAATGAAAGGTTATACAAAGACGAAGAAAAACAAGTGGCGAAAGTATAACTCGTATGAGGGGAATCTCGGAAACAACATCGGTAACCTAATGAATCAAGACTTTAGTACAAGGAAGCCATATGAGAAGGCCGGGACTGATGTTACAGAGTTTCCATTGTTAGGGACATCAGTCTACTTGGCCCCGGTTATCGACTTTCATACGCGGGAAATTCTCGCTTATACGGTAGGAACAGATGCGAAGGTCGAGCGGATAATGGTCATGCTTAAGGCAATGAAAAAGAAACATGGGAATAAACTAAAAGGAATGATGTTGCAATCAGATCAAGGAGTGCAATATCAAAACTCAAGATACATCCAAAAATTAAAGAAAATGGGTATTATTCAATCAATGTCGAGGAAGGGAAATTGTCTTGATAATTCACCAACTGAGAATTTCTTTGGGCGGCTAAAACAAGAAATCTGGGATGATAACAAAGAAGATTACGATAGTGTTGAAAGTCTAATAACAGCGATTCACGAATACGTGAGTTACTACAATAATGACCGGTTTGTAATGAAAACAAAGTTACCACCCATAGTATGTAGAAATAATTATTACTTAAGTATATAATAAAGGTGTGGGTTGAGATTTATTTCTCTCCAAGATTTGGAAGCTAATTCAAAAATTAACGGATCAATTATTGGTCCGTTTTTTTGTCTAAAGTTATTATTGTGTTGCAAATGTGATACAATGTTAAGAGAGGTAGTTGAGATGAAAAATGATGTTGTCCATGTGAGAGTGAATAGCGATTTAAAGGCTAATGTAGAAACGATACTAAATGATCTTGGTGTTACGCTCTCTTATGCAATCAATATGTATTTAAAACAAATTGAGTCAAAGCGAGGAATTCCTTTTGACGTTGTGTTACCAAGCGAGGAGCGATCAAAGGAAATTGAAGTATTAGCCAAGGCAATTAACTTAACTGGTGGAAAAGAAATATCTAACTATGCAAATAAAATTATAAGTTTGTATGCCCAAAATATTATTGATTATGAAACCGCTGTTTTTGCGTTAGGGAGAAATTTATAATGAAAGACCCTTATGTTTATGAAAATAGTGATGTTTTAATAAATAAAGCAAATTTGAAAGAAAAGAAAAAACTTGATGAATTTGAAAACAGAATGACGAACTTGGCACTTGTCCTACTTTATTCCGATCCAATAACAATTACTACTGTCCATGATATATTTAAAATTCACGCCGTGTTATTCAAAAATGTCTATAGTTGGGCAGGAAACCCAAGGACAATTAACATTTCAAAAAATGAACCAATTTTAACGGGATTAACCGTAGAATATACGCCACATAAAGAAATAATGAAAGAGCTTGATACACTAGATATATTTTTTAAACACCACCATTGGAATGAAATGGCTAAGGAGGATTTTATCCATATTTTTACACGTCTTATTGCAAAATTATGGCAAATTCATCCGTTCCGAGAAGGTAATACTCGAACCGTTTCCGCTTTCGCATTTTTATTATTGAAACAATATGGTCACCCTTATAATCCGTCAGTTATCAAAGAAAACGCTAAGTATTTTAGAAACGCACTTGTAATGGCCTCAATCAAAGAATATTCTCAATATCATTATCTACAAAAAATATTGATTGATGTAATTGAAATACATACTGATAAATTATCGACGACGAAATACACAACAATTGGGGATTATAATGTTGACGATTACGAATATGAATACCATAAGTTAAAAACTGACTAATATAGCCAACTGACTTAAAATTCTGCGGTGGCGACACCGTGCCGGTTCAAGTCCGGCCCCGGGCACCATTCAAAATTAACAAGCCAGAAGGCTTGTTTTTTACTTATGTTATTTTTAATCAGTTATAATTTAACCGATACAATTGCGGCATTAACATCACTAAATCTTAAAACATTATCATTTAAAGTGTAAGAAATATTATATTCTTTAAGACGCGCGATTAAGTGTGGTATATCTTCTTTTTTGTAATGGATGTCATAAGCGATTAGGCCGTTCTTTTTTACGTTAGGTGGCAAAGGACGGGAACGCCATACGTTATAAGCAAGGTGATGGTGATAACCTTGATTACTTAAAAATGTTGCCGAGTTTTTAAAATCCAAGACAATGTCAAAGCCAAGAATTTCATGATAAAACACTCTAGCATGTTCCATATCATTTACATGGAGGTGTAAATGACCCATAATTGTACCTTCCGGAATCACTTTATACTCTTCATCCACTAATGTAAATAAATCATCAATATCGAGCCGTTTTGTTGTCATATAAATGTTATTTGTTAAATCACGCCAAATATAATGGGGTTTATCAACATATATTTCTATTCCGTTTCCTTCTGGATCTTCTAAGTAGACAGCTTCGCTTACATGATGATCACTTGCGCCAACAAAGCGTCCTTGCGTCTTTAAATAGTGGTAAGTAAAGTTTGCTAGGTCACGTCTTGTTGGCAAGAGCAAGGCATAATGATATAACCCAATCGTCCCGTTAACAATCGTCGTTTCCGGATCAACTTCTAAAATAACAAGTGTATGGCCACTTTTTGTGCCTAGATAAAATTTATTTGGTTCTTGTTGAAGGATTTTTAACTTTAAAATATTTAAATAATAATCAAGCATAACTGCTTCATCTTTAATGCGCAATGTTACCGTACTTACATAATTATATTCATGTGAATGAAAACTTTTCATAATATATTTCTCATCTTGCAAGTATTCTACTATAAAAAGTATAGTGTGTTATCACTAATGCTTAAAAATGATTTACATCACTTAAAACTACGATTATATGACAGTCTATAGCGTTTTATTTTCGGTTATTTCGTCAGGCTTTTTATTTTTATAATATACAACATATTTTGTGTAGAGAAATTCAAGCACGAAATTTAAGAGCATGGTTACTGCTAAAATTAGAAAGCCGTTTGCGTTATGAACTGTTTCAAAATAGTTCCCAAGTAATGTGGTAACGGGAATAAAAACGACATAAAAAAGAAATGTTAATGTCATTGCTAAGTACACATTATTTGTGCCTTTAAATGTAATCTTGCGGTTAAATGTAAAGTTCCATAATACGGATAGTGTAACGGCAATTAAATATTTCGGCCAGTAGTTCCATGGTGTAATAATTTCTAATAATGCGAAACTTAAAAACTGAATAATCCCCGCGGACAGTGAAAAAAGTGTAAATAGGAACGCTTCTTTTTTCATAGCTATTACCAATATGCTAAATTAGCATACTTTCATTTTTAACGTTGGTGCCTCCGATCGGACTTGAACCGATACAGTATCTCTACTAATGGATTTTGAGTCCATCGCGTCTACCATTCCACCACGGAGGCGTGATTATATTATAAATTAAAGCCCAAAAAAATAATGGCAATTTAAACAATTTAAGCAAAAAGTATATATTAATTACTATTCCGTAAAGTTATCGTTAAACGGTAAATTAAAGGCTTTCGCGACACCAAAATTTGTCACATGGCCGTTATATGTATTAATACCACGGCGCAGCGCAGCGTCACGAAGCGCAACTTCTTTGCCACTCGCTATTTTTAACCCGTATTTAAGCGTCGCGTTATTTAATGCTTCCGTTGTCGTTAAGGCGACCGCACCAGGCATATTCGCGACACAATAATGCGTGATGCCATCAACATTAAATACTGGGTTTAAATGCGTTGTAGGCCGGCTTACTTCGGTAGAACCACCTTGATCAATCGCGACGTCAACAATCACACTGCCCGGCCGCATTGTTTTATAATATTCGCGTTTAATTAGCTTGGGTGCTTTCGCGCCCGGAATTAGCACCGCACCGATAATAAGGTCTTGCGTTTTAATCGTTTCGCGAATATTTGCTTCACTACTATAAAGTGTTGTCACTTTACTACCATACAGCGCATCAATTTCGACGAGCCGATTTAAATTAACATCAAGGATGGTTACACGTGCTTCAAGGCCAACGGCCATCTTTAATGCGTTTATACCAACAACACCCGCGCCAATAATCATTACCCGCGCCCGTTTAACACCTGGTAATCCTGAAAGCAGTAATCCGCGACCCCCAAACGGCTTTTGTAAGTATTTAACGCCTTCTAAGACGGAAAGGCGCCCTGCTGCTTCACTCATTGGCCGTAAGCATGGTAAAGTTATGCCGTCTTCACTAATTGTTTCATAAGCAATACCCGTTACTTTATTTGTGAGTAATGCCTTTGTTAAAGCTTCATCCGCGGCGAGATGTAAAAAAGTATAAATAATTAAACCAGGACGGAAATAAACATATTCACTAACGAGTGGTTCTTTCACTTTAACCATCATGTCAACACTTTCCCATACTTCTTTAGCTGTTTTAATAATTTTTGCACCCGCGGCAATATAATCTTCGTCACTAAATCCAGCGCCTTCACCGGCGCCTTCTTCAATTAAAACTGTATGTCCATTTAGAATATATTCATTTACACTATTTGGACTTAATCCGACCCGATATTCTGATTCTTTAATTTCGCGCACACTACCAATAATCATAAAAGTTCTCCTTGTCGTATATATGGTTTTATCTTTGTTAATAAGTGGTTTAAATACTCGGCATCTTCACTATCAAAATAATCATAATCATATGAATCTAAATCAAGCACTCCAATCAGTGTGTCACTCGCATCATAAAGTGGAAGAACGATTTCACTATTACTCCCCGCATCACACGCAATGTGCCCAGGGAATTCATGAACATCAGGAACAATAACCGTTTCTTTTGTTGTAAATGCTTTCCCGCACACACCTTTCGTATACGCAATTATTTCACAAGCGACGCGGCCTTGAAACGGGCCAACAATTAATTCACGCCCATTATCAAGATAGACACCAACCCACGATACTTTAGGAAAGTATTCTTTAATGATTGCACTAAGATTACTTAAAACGCTAATGGAGTGGGATTTGTCGGTAAATAGTGCGGAAGCGCTACTAATTAGTTCGCGATAAAGCTTTGGTTTATTTATTTTCTTTTCATCCTCACGTAATGCATTTAAATCGACATGACAATAACCATACGGATTTTTTTGTAAATATTCTTGATGGTAAAGTTCCGCATCATAAAAGTTTTCTAACGGTTTGTTTTCCACGACAATACGTTTTGTATACTTTATTTGTAATGCGTTTAATGCGGCAGTAATTATTGGTGCATCACTTTTATCGACATAGTAAATACCGGTTCGGTATTGACTGCCATAATCATTTCCTTGCCGATTGATTGCTGTTGGATCAATAATCCGGAAGAAAAAACTTAAGAGTTTCTCGAGACTAATAACTTTTGGATTATAAACAATGGATGTCGTTTCCACTGCTTTTGTTGTTTCACTACACACTTCTTCATATGTTGGATTTTTGATTTTAGAATTTGCGTAACCAACTTTTGTTTGTTTGACACCGGGGATTTGTTTAAAAAAAGCCTCAACACCCCAAAAGCAACCGCCCGCTACATATATTTCTTTCATAAGATAATTTTACTACAAGGCTACGTAATTTTAGAAGCGAACACAAAAAATAGACAAGCAAATAACAATTTAATAATTTCAATTTAATCCCATTGTATGATAAAATTGAGCAATGATGATGAATGAGAAAAGTATAAATAATCGCACTCCGTATGATATTGGCATTATCGGTGCTGGTATCGCCGGGTTAAACGCTGCTATGTATGCCGATAAAAACGGCCTTCGCGTTATCATTTTTGAAAAACGTGATTTAGGTGGTCTTAGTTTAAATGGTGGTGACCTCTTAATTGCCGAACTTTTCGCCGCCTTAAAATATTATAAAAAAGCACGAAATTATGTAAACAATGATCAAGCCTTATTAACGTTTGATTTACAAAAAGTGTTTGCGAGCACCAAAAATATCAAAGAGAATTATTTACATTTCTTTCTCCGTGATTTAAAGACAAGCGACGCGATTACCTTTATCCCGTATGAAGCCGTAATCCAAGATAAAACGACCATTGTTGCAAACGAAATAGCATACCATGTCCATAAAATCATTTTAGCCAGTGGTTCTAATGTCCGCCCCTTTACATTAAAAACTAGCACAAATCCCAAAGAACTACCAAATTACTTAAACCCGCATGAAATCATGACGCTTAAAACATTACCAAACAATGTTGTGATTGTCGGTGGCGGTAACCTTGCCTTTGAAATCGCAACCTTTTTCGCTGAAGCTGGCGTGAATACAACAGTTCTAGCCCGCGAAGACGTGTTAACGAGTCTTGATGATGACATTAAAAATGCTTATTTAAATGCGATTAAGAAACCGCATTTTTCAATTTTAACACACGCTGTAGTTTATGATTTAACGAGTAGTAACGTTTCGTATATCCAAGATGATACCAAAATGACAATTCCGGCCGATCTTTTTATTCCAGCAATTGGCTTTGAAGTATTAAAAGTTAAAGTTGGCGATAATTATTTACATCATAATAGTGACGGCATCATTGTTGACCAGTTTTGTGAAACCGAAATTAGTGGTATTTACGCCATTGGTAACGCAAATAACTTACCAAAATTTAGTAACCGGGCACTTGCCGAAGCTTATACGACCATTAATCATATTATTGGCCGCGAACAGTCCATTAAAAATCAAACATACGTTACGCAAATTACGGGGATTATGGAATTTGCGGCTTATGGGAGTAGTGAACAACAATTAATTAAGCAAAATATTCCGTATGTTAAGCAAACCTTTTTACCTGTCACGGCCGCACAAAGTGAAAACCTGGTGCTAACAAAAGTTTTAATAAATAAGTACACACATGAATTAATTGGCTTATTCATGGTTGGCAAAAACTTAAGTGAACAAATGAATACATCACTTATTGTCCTCAAAGATAATGTTAATATTGATTTAGTGAGCCGTACGCAAATCTTAACGAACTCATTTTTAGTAACCAAAGCATTAGGTGACTTTATTAAAGATCTTGATGTTGGGGTTATTGAAAATAACCTCTTCTCCTATTTTCAACCAAAGTTTGACTTAAAAACAAACACAATTATTGGTGCCGAAAGCTTAGCCCGTTTCCAAATTGATGATCGTTTTCATAACCCGCTGCCATTTATTACAAACTTTGAAAAACGCGGACATATTTACGAAATGGATTTACTTGTTTTGGAGAAAGCGTGTAAGTTTTTAAATCACCTTGCAACCGAAGGTATCTTACCAAATGATTTCGTCATTGCCGTTAATATGTCTCCCTTTACAATTAGCCAAGTATCAACGGACAAAATTAAAGAAATCCTTAATAAATATAATGTTGACCCCGAGCATTTAATTATTGAAATTACCGAGCGAAGTTTTGAAACGGATATTAACTTTATTGAACCACTTTATAACTTAAAAGCACTCGGTTTTAAAATTAGTATCGATGATTTCAGCGTCGGTCATTCGAGTTTTGCTTTGTTAAAAACCTTTAAATTTGATGAAATAAAATTAGATATGAGTTTATTACCAAAAGACGAAGCTGATATTGATCAACAAACAATCTATCAAAATATTGTTAATGCGATTAATCTAAATGATGTTCGACTAGTAGCCGAAGGCATTGAAACAGCGTTTCACCTTAATTTTTTAAAGCGACTTGGTATCCACGGCGGACAAGGTTATTACTTAGGTAGGCCGATGGATGGTGATACATTTATTGCGTTACTTAAAAACAAAAAGGGAGGCTAAAACCTCCCTGTTTTTTACGCAAAAAGGCACTAAATAATGTATTTTTTAACTTTTTTATTAACAAAACCTAAAACAAGACTCACAAATAATGCGGGGCGTTCATACATCGAAGCATGGCCGGCATTTTCAATAATAATATGTTCACTATCTTTAATATGTTTTGCTAAATAAACTTGTTCTTCAACGGGTGTCAAATAGTCTTGACGACTACTAACAATGAGCGTCGGTGCATTAATTTTATGCAGCGATTCACGAACATCATGCGGTTCGGCACTTTTTGTTAAGCGAATAAAGCCATCAACAATGACTTTATTACTAAAAAGTGGTGTTAATAATGCTTGGCGTTTTTTCATCCACGCTAAATTATCTGTATAAAACTGTGGTGAATAAATAAGGGGAATTGTCGCAAGGTAATAAGCTTCTCCGTCCCCACTTTCCCCCGCCTTATTCCAGCCGTCACCAATGTCTTTAAGCCATGGACTCGTTGCTGCACATGTATTAAATAAGACAAGCCGTTCGACGTAAGCAGGATAACTTGTCGCAAATTGCAGCGCAACTTCACCACCATACGATATGCCAACAATTGGTAAACTCGTAATGTTTAAAAAGTCTAAAAATGCTTTTAATATTTCACTTTGGAAAGCTTGGGTGTAGGGGGCAGTTGCCTTACTACTTTGCCCTTGATCAAGAAAATCAAAAAGAATTAATGTGTTATGCGCACTAAATTCATCAACAAAGATTGCCCATGATTTTGTCGACATCATAATTCCGTTTAACATAATAAACGGGTTTGTCATGTCACCATGGACTTCATAATAAAATTCGTAATTTTGATATTTAAAAATTGCCATCACTACTACCCCGGGTAAAGGCCCCATTTAATCGCTTCCGCCCGTAATTCGTCGCGGAATTTTGGATGGGCGATACTGATAAGTAAGTCGACACGTTCGGGAATGGTTGCACCTTTTAAATGGACCATGCCGTATTCGGTCACAACATAATCAATATCATTCCGTGATAATGTGACCGGTGCGCCTGGTTTTAAAATGGGCACGATTTTACTTACTTCTTCGCGTTCCCCTGTTTTTGGGTTACGGACCATAGCCGTACTATATAACGCAATATATGAACGACCGCCTTTACTACGTTGCGCCCCAGTTGCGGTATCGACTTGACCACCCGTTCCACTAAATTGGCGCGTACCAATTGCTTCACTACAACATTGTCCGGTTAAATCAATTTCAATTGTGGAGTTAATCGAGACTTGATTATCATTAAGCCCAATGACATATGGATCGTTAACATAATGGCCATCAAGAATTTGTACCATCGGGTTATCATCAATAAAGTCGTATAACTCTTTTGTGCCAAGTGCGAAACATGCGACCATTTTACCAGGATGCGTTTTTTTATACTTGCCACTAATTGCGCCTGCTTTATAAAGTTTCATAAACCCGGTCGTCAGCATTTCGGTATGGACACCTAAATCTTTTTTATTGACAAGGGCATTTGCGACGGCGTTTGGAATACCGCCAATGCCAAGTTGTAAACAGTCGCCATCGTTAATTTTATCAGCAATTAAATTACCAATAATGACGTCCTTTTCTGTTAATTCACCGTCGGGCAAGACGGGCACATCATAATCGACTGCAATCATATAATCTATTTTATCGATATGAATTTCTAAGTCACCATGTGTCCGCGGTAAATTAGGATTAATTTCTAAAATAACAATTTTTGCCGCGTCAATCATCCGCTTTTCATACACGTTACTAAGACTTAATGACACAAAACCGTGTTTATTTGGTAAAGTTGCGTTACCAATATAAATATCGGGCTGCATATGTACTAAGCGGTCCGTTGCCGCTAAATGTAAATGGTTAGGGATATAACGGACGTTACCGTTATGCATGGCTTTACGTAAAGCACCGCTTAAAAACCAACTATCAACCGTAAAGCGATCAGCGTATTCTTTATGCGTGAAAAAATCGGCATCAAGCATTGGTAGACAATTTGTTACTTGGATATCCTTGATGTCGCTTGGTAACGTATGGAGTGCGCCTAAAAAGGCTTTACCTTCCGCGGCCATCATGCCCGAAACAATTTTATCGCCACTTTTGACAAGGCGCAATGCTTCGTCAACTGTAATTAATTTATCCTTATACATATATTTGTCTCCTTAACATCACTAAAAAAGAGGGAGGGGGAGGCCCTCCCCCTCATATTTAATTTATTTACTTACGCAGGAATGCGATCAAGAATTGTTTGTAGTGGTTCGGCATCGGCCACTTTAATAAAGCCATCATAATCTTCTTCAACGCCTGGAATTGATCCAGCTGGGAAGAAAACACGTTGACTTAAGACTAATTGTTCAATTCCCCAACGTTTTCCACCGGTGAAGTCAACACCGTTTGTAAATGGAAGTTCGAGTGGTGCTTTTTCAAGCGCGCTAATGTAGTTTGCCGCTGTGAATTCTTCTTCAGCAGTCATTGCTTTTAAGCCTGCTAAGAATGTTTCGGCCGCAATATAACCCGCTAAGCCGTAGGCAAATCCAGCACCAATTGCGTTATCGTGTTCAGCTTGCGTAATGGCTTTTGCTTCTAAAGCAGCGGTCATTGTTTCTAAGTATGTCGCATATGCTGGACCAAAACTATCGGAGTAAACATCAACCCATGCGTTGGCATAAACTGGACGTGTTGCTGAAATGTTTTTGAGTTCGATTTCGGTGTTGTTTGCGTTAACGTATGACGTAATTACTGGAACAGAAACGTCTTGTTCCGCTAAAGCATTCATTAATGTTCTAAACGGTGCTTGGTTAGCAGCTCCTAAAAGAACATCAATACCAGCATCTTTAATTGCTGTTGCTTGGGTTAAGTAGTCTTGTGCCCCTGGTTCACCAGAGAATTTGACTAATTTTGCAGTTTTGCCAAGTGCAGCCATTTGTGCTTCGATACCCGCTAAGAGTGAACGACCGGCATCTTCTTCAGTGTAGAAAACACCAATTTTGTCGACATCACGGCGAATTGGTAAATTATTTTCATCAAAACCAGTAATTGGGCCAAAGACATTTTTGTTACCATAAGCACGGGCAACCATGACACGACCTTCTGTCCGATAAATTGGTTGGACAGCAAAGATTGGGTTACCAACTTCTGCTTCTGTATAAAGATCGTTAATACCGGTTGCGGCATAAACCATTGGGACACCAACTTCTTTAATGTACTCAAGGGTTGCACCAACGGTTGGAGTACCAAAGTGACCAACAAGTGCAAACACTTTGTCGTCTTCGACTAACCGTTTTGTTAAGGTTAAACCTTCGGTTGCGGTGAATTGATCATCATAATGTTTTAATTTAATGTGATGATCGCGGAAGCCGCCAGCAGCGTTATATGTGTGTAAACGCGCTTCTAGGGCAGCATTGAATGGAACACCGACACCGGCGAATGCTCCACTTGTTGCAGCAGTGTTACCAACCCAAATGGTCGGTACTTTTTTGCCACATCCTGAAAGGGCTGCAAGGCTAAATGCCGCTGCTAATCCAAACAGTGAGACTTTAAATTTCCTCATATTTTTTCCTCCTTTTTATATTAACCGCCTAAATAAGCGGATATGAGTTCATCATTTTGTAATAACTCGCTTGGAATGCCTTCAATTTTCACTTTACCAAGTTCGAGTAAATACGCATAGTTAGCAATCTTTAATGTTTGCAGAGCGTTTTGCTCAACAATAAAGACGGCAGTACCATCTTCGGCAATCTTTTGAATAATTGCAAAGATGTTTTGAATAATAAGTGGGGCTAACCCAAGACTTGGTTCATCAAGTAAGAGTAATTTTGGGCTACCCATTAATGCGCGACCAATTGCTAGCATTTGTTGCTCGCCCCCACTCAAGGTCGACGCACGTTGTTTTTTCCGTTCCAGTAAGATCGGAAAGAGCTCGTAAACTTTGTCAAAGTTTTCTTTAATCGCATCTCGTACATTTTTGACGCGTTTTTTTAGTGAAAACGTGCCGACAAGCAAATTCTCTTCAACAGTTAAGTCACCTAAAATCATCCGTCCTTCCGGGGAAGTCACGATGCCACGAGTAGCAATAATGTTTGGACGTAAGCCACCAATTTCATTACCTTCAAAACTAATTACCCCATCACTTGGTTTATTAAGGCCGTTCACAGTTTTAATAATTGTTGATTTTCCAGCCCCATTCGCGCCTAAAATTGCAACAATTTTACCAGTGCCAACTTCCATATTAACGCCCTTTATTGCTTCGATTGGTCCGTATTTCACGTGGAGATTTTCAATTTTTAAAATTATATCATTCATTGTTACTCGCTCCCTAAATACGCTTCACGAACTTCCGGACTTGCTTGACATTCTTCAGGAGTTCCAATCATAATCATTTTACCAAAGTTAATCGCACAAACGCTATCACTTATACTCATAACGAGTTTCATATCATGTTCAACAAGGAAAATCGTTGTTTGATACATGAGGCGAATCATTTCGATTGTTTGTGCTAAGTCGGCTGTTTCACTCTCGTTAAGACCAGCAGCGGGTTCATCAAGAATAATAAGTTTAGGATCAACCATTAGTGTGCGCGCAAGTTCAATCTTTTTCAAAATCCCATAAGGTAAACCATACGGACTCATATTTTTATAATGAAACAAGCCTAAAAACGATAAAATGTTTAACGCTTTATCACGAACAATCGCCTCTTCTTTGCGTGTATGTGGTAAGCGGAGGATCGATCCAGCGATAATGCTTTTATGATGGCGTGTATGTGTGACCATTAAGTTTTCTAAAACGGTTAATTCCCAAATTAATTCAACGTTTTGGAATGTCCGAATAATCCCGTGATTTATAACGTTAGAAACATGAACATCATTTAAGTGAATAACTTTGTTATCTTCCCCACGATAATAGATGTGGCCTTCAGTTGGTTTATAAAACTGCGTCACACAATTAAATAATGTCGTCTTTCCGGCACCATTCGGCCCAATTAATCCGAAAATTTCACCTTTTTTAACATCAAAAGAAACATTGTTTACAGCCGTAAGCCCACCAAATTTCATTGTTAGGTTTTCGACACTCAACACGACATCATCAGCTAATTCTGGAATCACAATTTGTTTGCGATATTTATTCCACAGTTTCATTTTCATGCGATTCCTCCTTTGCTAATTTTAGCGTTTTCCGCTTTTTTTTAATTTCCATAATCCGATACTTCGAGCGGTAATAAAGTTGACTGAGGCCGCCCGGATAAAATAAAACAACAAAAATCATTAACAAACCGTTAAAGATGAGCGTTAAACTTGGATAACGGTTAAATAAATCAATATTTTTTAAAAATGCATTAATACCAAAAATAATAAAGCCGCCGCCAACTATACCCCAAATTGAAGCCGTACCACCAATGACAACAGCCGCTAAAATATTTAGTGACATATTAAGATTGAATTCCGTTAAAATCGCAAACCGTTGATTAAACATATAAAGGAAACCAGAAATCATCGCTAAAATTGTTGCGACAACAAATGCAAGAATCCGATATTTCAATAAGTTAACACCCATCGTTTGCGCAGCACTTTCACTATTTTTCATCGAAAGCATCGCACGACCAACGGGACTTTTTGTTAAATTATAAACAATAACCATAATCACGACAAAGAAGACGACAACGACAGTAAACATATTTTTAGTCGTAAGTTCAAATAATCCAAACAATATTTTTTCCCGCGGCATGCTGACACCCTCAAAGTTGCCGGTGAGACCTTTCAGTGCACCAAGCCGGAAAAACGCAATCATTAATTCGGCAATTGCTAGCGTAATAATTGCTAAATACATCCCTTCAATACGTAGCGAGATAAAGCCGACAACGACTCCGAGCAAGAGACCAATTATAATGACCAGCAAGAGCGCAACAATAAATGGTAAATGCCAAATTGTCACAAAATAACGCGCAAGAAATGCACCAAGACCAATAAATCCGGCTGTGCCAAGCGACGCTAACCCCCCATAGCCAAGTAATACATAAAAGCCAAGGACAGAAATCGAGAAAATTAAAAATAAGCCAATTGTATTAACAAAATAGTTATTAAATAAAACTGTGCCACGCAACATATTTAAGATAAGTAAGAACATACCAAATAAAACAAAATGAATGTAAATATTCTTTTTAACAAAGTGTCCAACTTGGCGCATGCGTTTCATTATTAATTCTTTATTCATGCTATACCTTCTTGATTACTTTCTTCCCAAAAAGGCCGTATGGTTTAATCATAACAATAAATAAGACGAGCCCATAAATGATGAATGTACTATATTGTGAAACATAGAAATCTGAGAAATTACGCGTAATTTGCATAATAAACGCTGCAATAACTGGACCATGGAAGGTGGAAAATCCACCCGCAACACCAGCAAGGAAACCTTCGACCTGTGTTGTTGTCATCATCCCAACATCTGTCGTTGTTAAAATGCCTTTCGTGCCCACAAGTAAACTTGCTGCTAATGCACCAAGTGCCCCAGCAATCGCCCAACTCATCGCCGTAATCATTTTTGTATTAATCCCCATGAGCGACGCAATATTTTCATTATTAGCAGTTGCCCGCACCGCAAGGCCCCATTTAGTAAATTTCAGGGCAGAGAATAATCCAGCTAAAACGACAATAGCAATAATAACAGCAACAAGGCGATGTTTTGAAGTTATAACGCGCGCTACGCCCGTATCTGGATGTGGGAATAACGAAATGTTTCCTTCAACAATCGGCCCAAGTCGAATATCACCGGCTAATTGTACAAATAGTGGGATTAACCCTAACAAAACTAACACGATGCCCATTGTAATCATTTGTTTACCAACCGGTGTAACAATTTTCGCACGACGAATAATGCCCCAATCGACAAGAATGCCGAATAGAAAACCAAACAACATCCCGCATAAAATGGCAACGAAAACTGGAACATTAAGCTTTGTAAAAACAAGTGCCGAAATATAGGCGCCAAATGTGGAAATCATCCCTTGGGCAAAGTTTGTTGTTGCCGATGTCTTAAAGATAAGGATAATCGCAAACGAAGAAATCGTTAAAAGCGCAATCGGCAAAAACGTGTTAAAAAGAATTTGTAAAATAAGCATCAAATTCATACTAAGCTTTTCCCCATTTAATAATATTAGCAGCCCAAACATAGCCAATGCCGGCAGCAATCATCGCTACGACTGTGCCGTCTTTAACTTGGCCCGTTTGCAAGGCCAAATGTAATGATAAAATTTGGTCGATTTGGCCGATATGCCCATAATCTTCAAGATAAATACTTTGTTCAGGTTTTAGTCCTAATTCGGCAACCATTGCTTCATGTCCACTCCGTTTCATATGAAGGACGGCTAAAAAGCCAATATCTTTCCGTGTTAATGCCGATTTACGGAGCGATTCATCAATACATTTAAACCAGTTATCCATCGAAACAGCGTTTAACCGATCTTTCATCCGGACGGGATCCATTAGCCGTAATGATTTTTTGCCTTCTTCAAGGTTTTCTTGCGTAAATGGATTAGCGGTACCACCAATTTCCACACCCGCACTACGGGCAAGTGTACCGTCACTTATAATATGTGAGCCTAAAAGTAAGTTTTCATGGTGATTTTTCTTGAGTAAGATTGCGCCACCACCCGCGCCAAGATTGTACATCATTGACATATGCCGGTCGCTATAATCAACAAAGTCACCATTGCGATATCCACCGACAACTAACACTGTATTAATATCGGGATCAGCTAGGAGCATGTCTTTAGCCATTTTCATGGCCGTTACGGTTGTGCAGCAGCGGTTTGCAACGTCAATACCCCAAGCGTTAACAGCACCAATCCGATCTTGAATATATAGTGCACTTGTTGTTAGGGGATATTCTTTCCATTCTTCCCCAACACATAAAATGACGTCAATTGCCTTGGGATCAAAGCCCGTATTTTTTAAAAGATCTAATGCTGCTAAGGCACCCATTTCTTGGGTTCCATCTTTAAGGCCATCAGCTGGTACTGGTTTTTGGCGAATACCGAGTTTTAAAATAACGTTTTCTTCCGTCCAAACACCATTTGTGGCGTCCGCAATTTCTTTAGCGGTCATAACTTTCGCCGGGAAATAAACGCCCGTACCAACGATACCAACGACATCTTTAGTCGACATTAGAGTCGCATGCCTCCGTTAACTTCTAAAACGTGACCAGTCACATAACTTGATTCATTTGAGGCAAGGAATAAAGCCGGTTCAGCAATTTCAACTGGTTCGCCTAAGCGCCCTAACATTGTCATTTTGGCAAATTTATCAAGTAATTCTTGTGGAACAGTTTTTAAAATATCCGTCATGATATAACCAGGCGCAATCGCGTTAACGCGGACAGGAACACCTTTACGCGCAAACTCTTTGGCCCATGTTTTTGTTAAACCAATAACCCCAGCTTTTGTCGCAGCATAGTTTGCTTGCCCAATATTGCCGTAAACACCAACAACGGACGAAATATTAATAATTGAACCGCCACCATTTGCTTCCATCAATGGTCCAATCTCGCGTGTTAAATTAAACACACCTTTTAAATTGACATTAATGACGCGGTCCCATTGTTCGTCACTCATTTTACGGGTCATTGCATCCGCAGTAATACCCGCATTATTTACAAGAATATCAATATTACCATGTTTTTCACTAATTGTTTTGACGACTTCTTGTACTTGTGCAACGTCCGTTACATTAAGTTTTACACCATGGACATTTTCAACCTTATATTCTAAGTCGGCCATGTCAGCAGCGTAAACAATCGCTCCTTCCTTTGCGAAAAGTTCGGCCATTGCCTGCCCAAGACCTTTAGCACCGCCTGTAATTAAAGCGACTTTACCATTTAATCTTCCCATATTTATCTTCTCCTTTTATTTTACACTTTTCAAAATAACGGCTGTTCCCATCCCGCCACCAATACATAAGCTTGCAAGACCAAGTTTAGCCTTTTGTTTATTCATTTCATAGACGAGCGAAACAATAATACGCGATCCACTATTACCAACGGCATGGCCTAAAGCAATCGCTCCACCATTAATATTTGTCCGTTTTAAGATCGAGTCAACACTTTCGCCGTGTTCGGCACTTAATTCTTTTAACACCCCTAAACTTTGTGCAGCAAACGCTTCATTAATTTCAAGTAATTCCATGTCTTGTAATTTAAGCTTCGCCGCATTTAATGCATTGCGTGTCGCGGGGACTGGTCCTAAACCCATCATTAATGGGTCAACACCAGCTTGGCCAACACTTAAAACTTCTGCTAATGGTGTTAAATTGTATTTTTTAATCGCTTCTTCGCTTGCAAGTAATATAATACTTGCGCCGTCGTTTAACCCACTCGCGTTACCAGCAGTAACGGTGCCGTCTTTTTTAAAGGCTGGGCGTAATTTTGCTAATTTTTCTAAGTTGGTTGTCCGATTTGGATATTCATCGCGACTAAAGACGACTTCTTCGCGGCCAACGCGGACAGTAAGCGGCACGATTTCATCATCAAAGCGCCCCGCATCAACAGCGGCAATCGCTTTTTGTTGTGAATGATAGGCAAATGCATCTTGCTCCTCACGGGTTAAGCCGTGTTTTTCAGCGATATTTTCAGCCGTAATGCCCATGTGGACATTATGGAAGGCATCAGTTAGAGCATCAACAAGCATATGATCTTTACTAACAACGTCACCCATTTTAATGCCACCACGCACATTAGCGTCTAATAAAAAAGGCGCGCGACTCATACTTTCGACACCACCCGCTAACACGAGATGATGAACACCTGCCCCAATACTTGTGTAGGCATTAAGTACCGCTTTCATCCCACTTCCACATAGCATGTTTAAACTGTAGGCCGGGATTCCTGCAGGTATGCCACCTTTAACAGCAATTTGGCGACCAATTCCTTGCCCTAAGCCAGCGCTTAAAATGTTACCAATAATTACTTCATCAATTTCGTTCCCCGTTAAGTTGTTTGTTTGCAAAACATCTTTGACTAATGCTGCCCCCAAATCAGCCGGATGGACATTTTTTAGAGTACCTAAAAATGACCCAACTGCCGTTCTTTTGGCCGCAACAATAAAGACTTTTTTCATAAAAATCCCTCCCCTAAGTTGTCAGTTAAAAATATTGTAGTACGTATAATCTAAGTTCATTTTCACAAAAAATAAAAGCGCTGTCAAGCATAATGTGAATGTTTGTTCATGTTTGGTTACTTTTGATTAATTAAAGGTCGGAGATTTAGTAAAAACAACTGAATTTGGTGATTTTTCGTCTAAAAGCTTAACATGAAGCGCTTACAATTTAATATTATTTTTATAGCAAATTTTAAAAGTAGACTATTTCAATTGCAAAAAATGCAAACTGAATACATATTTACTTAAATAATGTCATTTAATTTTTCAAAATAATTTTAAAAGATTATTGCACGCTATTTTTTTGCTATAATGAATTGATATGAATGGGATTAATAAACCACTAACGAAACGCGGACAAAAAACCTTTGATAATTTAATCAATGCTGCAACCGTACTCTTCCATACAAAAGGGTATCACCAAACCGGGATTGCCGAAATTGCGGAAGAAGCCGGGGTAAGTGTTGGTACATTTTATATTTATTTTTCCGATAAGTACAGTTTATATCGCTATGTGCTTATTGAACTTGGTAATGTTATTCGTTCACACACGACACGAGCAATTGCTGCTGCTGAAACAAGACGTGACGCCGAACGTGCAGGAATTAAAGCTTTTATTAAATATATTCGCGACTTCCCATACGCTTATACAGTAATTTGGCAAGCACTACAAGTGGATAAAGCCCTTTTTATTGACTACTACCGCGATTTTAGTGTTCGTTATGTCCGTGGTCTGCAAAACGCGCATACTAAAGGCGAACTTGTTGATGTTAATTTTCAAACATTGAGCTATGCGTTAATGGGTATTTCAAACTTTGTTGGTTTACAAGTTACCATGTTTGAACCGAATTTAAAAAGCGACGAGATGATTGATGACCTCGTCGACGATTTATTTGATGCGTTTGAAAACGGCTTATTCCGCTAAAAATTGCGTGATATCGCGCGCTAAACCATTAGGGTTATCAACAAGTGGACTATGTCCACATTTTTTATATGTAATTAAATGACCCCGTTTGCCAACGGCACCAACTGTTTCGCGGGCCATAAATTCGGGGACGGTTTTATCTTCTAACCCGTAAATTGCTAAAAGTTTTGCACGCATATTCACAATGGTTTTATTGCCATCAATACCGGAATAGTTCGCACCAACACCAATATTAAATTGTGTTAGTGCCCAGTCAAGATCTACTAAGCATCGTTGCTTAAAGGTTTCTTTCATATATAATTCGTTTTCTTCCGGTGTTGGTTTATTAACGTTATAAATTGCTAACTCCCAAATGTAATTCATAAACGCCAAGTCTTTTTCTTCAAGTGCCTTTAAAATTGGTGCAACTTGGATTGGGTCTTTGGCGAGTGCTGCTTTTGTTTTATAAGGGGCATTTAAAATCATTTGCCCTTTTTCATCTTTTTCATAAATTGGTAACCCACGGTAGGACATACTATTAATTAAAATAATTTTATCAACTAATTCAGGATGCCGACTAGCTAGACTGAGGGCAACGCCACCACCTGCGGACCACCCCGCAACTGCTAATGGTACTGGTAGTTTTAATTTTTCGATAAACAAAACAAGATCATCCGCTAATTCATCAAGATGATTAAAGGCTTTTTTATATGAAGAATCACCGAAGCCACGTAAGTCAACGCTAATAACGTGTTGATTTTCCGGAAGACGTTGCATTAACGGCAAATAGTGCACGCCACTACTCATATTGCCATGAATCAAAAGTAGCGTTTTTTCACCTACTCCTTGTTCAATGTAGGCTAGTTTTTCGCCGTTTTTCAAAACGACAAACTTCTTTTCAAATGTAAAACTCATAAAACTACACTCCTATATTTTTAGTTTACTTTAAAACACATTGAATGCCAAGTAGTAGCACTTTTTTATGTTGTTTTATCATTAAACGACGGCAAAAGATGCATTTTTTATGTTGTTTGCGTATTTTTTGTGCATTGCTTGTACTATTGCGATTTTATCAATAACTGGGCTTTCGATACTGTTTAATGTACTAACAAAATAATTAAATGCCCGATAGCCATTCACAATGGATGCATAATTACAACAATCGTTATTTGTTTCACAAATTTCCAAAAATTCAGAGTAGAGACTATTAAACGGGAGCTCCTCATAATCATAAACAAGCGCATTTATCGTTAAGGAGCTTTCCTCTATATTCGGCGGCAATTGTCCATAGCGGTGTAAATAAGGCGGAATATAAATTGTGCGTTCACTGTTGTTTGAAACCAATTCGTATAACAGCCTCGTATAATGAGCTTTATTTAACAATAGCGTCAGACTATAATTCAGCTTTGTATTTAATGCTTCAAAAAACAAACTATCAAAGGCGGTTGTTTCTAAAATTTTAATTACACTGAAGTGTTTATTTAAATTATCAAGTTTTTCACTAACAGCCAATGCTAATGTTTCCGTTGTTAGATCCTCGCTATAAAGAATATAAGTTTGACTTGGTAGTAATTCGGCAAGATAAGTCACTTCATCTTCAATATTTACATCAAGCGGAAAAACATTGGTATTTACATCATAATATGGATAATTAATACCTGTACTACCAACAATAAGTGGAATTTGCACGGTTTTATCAATTAAATCGTTTAATATATCATGATTAAAAACACCTAGTATAGTATGAAATTGTTGGTCATTTAGTGTTCTGTTATACTCGTTTTTATCAAGCGGATTTATGTTTGTGTATAAAATCTCTCGTGCACCTTCATTTCCTTTATACTCTGTGTGCGCGTAGTTAATACCAGCCATGTAAGATCTTTCAAAACTTACCAAATTACCGTATTCAGGAAAAAATGTCACTACTTTAAAGCCACTATAATTACTGTGGTTACAACCACTAAGAAAAAGTGTAATTAATCCAAAATATAAGGCCCTTTTAACTTTATAAACTAGTTTACTACTCATCACTATTATTTACTCTTTATTAAGTCTTACAAAACTAATAGTTTTTTGCAATGTTTATTATAAATCTTAAATTTTTCCTTTATAAATTAATTACTCGCACACCGCAATGTTCGATCATATCTTCGATATGTGTTTGTGAACTCATGACGATAACGTGACACACAACAATAACTTTTTTGTGATCCCCACTATATTTTTTAATTGCTTTTGTGACACGGCTTTTTACGGACTCATACGTTTCATAACGAAATTTTGACGATTTACTAATTTTGCCTTTAAGGCGAATAAATTCAAAGTATGCTTCTTCACCATCGTAATCAAACATATATTTCACATCTGCTGTCCACTCGCGAAGGTCGTGCTCGATTTCCAAGGGAAGTGTTGTTATTCTTGAAATTATCGCTGCTGTGTGGAGTGCTCTTGTATACGGACTAGAAACAATGAGTGTTGCGCCTTCTAACCTAGGATCACTAGCTCGTGCGATTGCTTGCTCGACTCCTCGACTCGTTAGCCGCCCAAAATCGCCACGTGAATGTCCATCAACCTCATCATAGCGTGGTTCCCCGTGTCTAATTAATATAACTTCCATATATTTATTCCTTTCAATAAGAAGTGCAAATTCTTTATGTAATCCATTACATCTATTGTAGACTTTTTCATTTTATTTTGAAACCGTGTTTAGTAAATATGGGTTTTAAAATCTTTATCACTTCCGCTTTCATACTTTGTGCATTATTTAATAAAAAATCCTCCTTTTTACCCTTTTAAGGAGAATGTGGAGGAGTTTCATTGCAATGGTCGGAATGACAGGATTCGAACCTGCGACCTTCTGGTCCCGAACCAGACGCACTACCAAGCTGTGCTACATCCCGATATCGTTATTATTATACGCTTTTCTAATTATTTTGAAACATTAATAGAAAGAAATAGTCGTTTTTTGACTTTTTGAGATAATTAGTGAAAATAAGAACGTTGGATTAGAAAAAATGGTATCATAAATTGATGGAACGACATTTTTTAAATGATAAAACAAGTGTTGGCGCTGCCTTCACTGACCTTTTAGATGCATTAAATAACTACGATGGAAAAAGTGCATATTTTAACGAACTTAACACTCGGTTTGTTTCGTTTCTATACGTATATTTTGTTAGTTTAAGTACCGCAAATAGTGACACTTTTCGGAAGTTTATTATGCGTAATAAAGATTGTCGGAAACACCCCTTTATGATTGCCGCGATTAAAACACTTACAACAGGAAGACTCTTGAAAAACGAAGTACTTCTCCTTAATAATAATTTACTAAAATACGAAAGTCATCCCCTCGTACCGTTATTTACAATAAGTGACGATGACAAAGCGGATACCCTCAAGGCGATTCGGCTTATTAAGTTATATAAGTCGTTAACCACCGGAACAATTAACGCAAAGAAAACTGCACAACTCGAAAAATTAGGAGCAGAAGGTATTTATCGTGCTTATCTCTACCTCGCAGAAACTTATGTTAAAGCAAAAGATATAAATAAAGTCATTTACTATTTAAAGAAATCACATGATAATCGCATTGTGTCATCCAACATTGTTGGTGAACGCTTATTTAGCTTTGCAAGTAAACTTAAAAACGACCCCACCTTCGCCGTCACACTTTATGAATATAGTATCATTTATGGAAATACGGATGCCCTATTATTTTTAATTAATTATTATGAAACCACGGTGCGAAACGAAGCAAAACTCTTTTATTACTTAACGCTAGGTGCGCATTTAAATGTGCGTGAAGCAATTATTAAACTGATTGCTTACTATAAAAAAGGCACTCATGTGCCTGTTGATGACGAAATTATTTCATTATTAAATACAAAACTTGAAACTTTTTAATAATCGCCAAAGTCAAATAAACTAATTTGGTTACTATCTGGTAAATCAGCAAGCGCACCAATATCTTTTAAGCTTTCAATATTCGACACATTTAACCGTGTCCGGTTTTCTAAATCTTCAATCGAAATAAATTCGCCCTCTTTGCGCGCTTCAACGACCGATTCACCGGCTGCTTCACCAAGTGACTTAATCACGATAAACGGCGGAATGATTTGGTTATTTGCTTTATCGACTATAAAGGTGCGCGCTTCACTGCGATATATATCAATATTTGCGAGTTTATATCCGCGATTAAGTAGTTCTAATGTTAACTGTAAGTTTTCAACAATATTCTGATCGCGTGTATTAAGTTCACCTTTTAGTCGTTGTGCATCAAAATCACTTAACGCTTTAAGAATTGCTTCTTCGCCACTAATCATTGTTTTTAAGTCAAAATTATCGCCACGAATTGTAAAGAATGTTGCGTAATATTCCAACGGATAATACAATTTAAACCACGCAACTTTGACAGCCATAATGACATACGCCGCCGCGTGCGCACGCGGGAATAAGTATTCAATTTTTTTACACGAATCAATATAAAATTTTGGAATACCAGCAATTTTCATCCGCGCTTCAAGTGCCGCTTCAATGCCTTGTCCACGGCGGACACTTTCCATAATTGAAAAGGCATCTTTTTGGTCCATATTTTGACTAATTAAATACGTCATAATGTCATCACGACACCCGATCACACCGCGCAGATTTGTTAAACCACTGCGAATTAATTCGTCCGCGTTAAACCGCCACACACCAGTCCCATGACTTAGCCCTGAGACGATGACAAGGTCATTAAATGTTTTTGGCTGTGCATCAGCTAATATTTGGCGAACGAATTGTGTACCAAACTCGGGTATTCCAAGCGTCCCCGTTACTTCACCAAGTGGATTATTTTTTAAATTTAATGCTTGCACACTACTAAAAAGTGACAAAGTTGCTGGATCATTCGTTGGTATTTCATCAAAATTTAGGCCCGTTAAATCACAAAGCATTTTGAGGGCGACCGGATCTTTATGACCGAGGAGATCAAGTTTTAATAAATTATCATGTAATGAATCATAATCAAAGTGCGTTGTATACCAATCACTTTCAAAGTTACCAGCTGGATATTGTACGGGGGTAAAGTTATATACTTCGTATTCACTCGGCACAACAATAATGCCGCCTGGATGTTGACCCGTTGTCCGTTTTACTTCTTCGATTTGGCTTGCTAAATACGCTAGGGTATCATTTGACATATCATCGCGCACCATATTTTGTGTTTCAAAGTAATTTAAAACATAACCAAATGCTGTTTTCGTTTGCACTTTCGCAATTGTCCCAGCGCGGAACACATTATGTTCGCCAAAAAGCTCTTTTGTATAGTTATGCGCTTCTTTTTGAAAATCTTCAGGGAAGTTTAAGTCAATATCCGGAATCTTATCAGCGTCAAACCCTAAAAATGTTTCAAACGGAATATTTTGCCCGTCAACCTTTAATAACGTATTACACCGCGGGCAATGTTCCGGCGGTAAATCATAGCCCGACGGTTCGTTTGGCATATTACTAAAATCACTGTATTGACACTTTGGACAGAAATAATGCGGTGGCAGTGGATTTACTTCGGAAATTTTTGCAAAGTAAGCAACGACACTCGAACCAACACTACCGCGACTACCGACAATAAAGTTTCTGTCCGTTGCTCGTTTAACAATTTTGTGCGCTAAATAGTAAATAACGGCATAACCGTTTTTAATAATTCCGTTTAGTTCTTTTTTAATCCGATCTTCAATTAGGGTGGGGAGTGGTTTGCCATACATTGCATGTGCCGTCGTATAAACGAGTTCTTCGAGTAATTGGTCAACGTTTTCAATCGACGGTTTATATAATTCTTTTGTAAACGGTTTAAGCGGCTCAATAAGTTCATTAATCCGATGCGGGTTATTAATAATCATATCTTCGAGTTCTTGGTCACTAAACACTTCAAAGCGGCGAAACTCCGTAAACATTTCTGTTGTTGAACGATAATGTTGTGACGGATTCTCAAAGGGTGGTTTACTTTCGCGACTATATGGATTTAAGGGGTGTTTAACGCCTTTTAGCCCTTTTGCAACAATATAAATGTCACGGTTTGTTTTTTGTTCGGCGCGGGCATAATGGACGTCACCCGTTGCAACGAGTGGTTTACCAAGTTTATGCGCGGCACTACGAATATCCGCAATAACTTTCTTTAAGTGGTCAAAACTATCAAGTTCCCCCATATGGACAAGATAGTCATAGTTGGCATATGGTTGAATTTCGATAAAGTCATAAAATTCCATCACTTTAAGTAACGCATCTTCATCATGTCGCATCGCCGTATTAAATACTTCACCATTAAAACAAGCTGAACCAATAAGTAAATTCGTTCGTAATTTATGTAATAATTCACGTGGTGTTAAGGGAATGTCGCTTGCAAATTTTGTGTGTGCGACACTAATTAGTTCATATAAATCGCGGAGCCCTGCTTTATTTTTTACATAAACCGTCGCATGAACGGGCCGCATATGTTTAATGGCCTCTTCTTTAATTTTGAGTTTTGCTAAACTTGCGTGTGTTAAAAATTCATCGTCTGCAATAAGTTTAGTGAGCATTGCTTGCCATACACTATTTAAAACTTCCGCATCAAAGTCAGCGCGGTGTGCTTTATCTTCGTCATAGAGCACTTCAAGGTTTCGCGCTAAGACACCTAACCGATGGCCACGGGATTCCGGAAACAAATAACGTGACAGAGCAAGTGTATCAATTGTTGGGTTGCTAAGCGGCGCTAAACCACGACTTTTTAAATTGGCATTTAAAAATCCCAAATCAAATTCTGCGTTATGCGACACAAGAATATGGTCACCAACAAACTCGAGAATTTCCGGAAGCACTTCGTCTAATAATGGCTTATTGGCCAGCATTTCGTCAGTAATTTTTGTAATATTTGTAATATGGTCGGGGATTTTTTTGCCAGGTCCAGGATTAATTAAAATATCAATCCGCTTCGTAATTAAGCCATGATCAACAAGGACGGCACCAAATTCAATAATGTCGTTATAGCGCGCACTTAGCCCCGTTGTTTCGAGGTCAAACACAACATACGTTGCATTATTTAAAATAATTGGTGCGGGATTATTAATAAACTTTATTTGTTCATCAATAACGTATAATTCACTACCATACATTATTTTAAGATCATGATCTTGCCCTGCTTTTTGTGCTTCAGGGAATGCTTGGACAACGCCGTGGTCGGTAACCGCAATCGCCGTATGGCCCATATTTTTGGCAATAAGCGCATATTCATCGATTGTACTAATTGCATCAAGCGCACTCATCTTCGTGTGCAAATGGAGTTCAATCCGTTTTTTACCGGGGTAATCATCACTTGGTAAGGGTGGGGCACTTATTTGTTCAACTTTTACTCCTGAAACATAAAGTGTTTGTCCGCGGTAATCATCAACTTTTACTTCGCCTAGAATGCGCACATAATGGCCTTTTTCAATTGTGCGGTATAAATTGTCTTTTTCTCCGCCCCGTTTCGTTGTAAAAAAGCGCACACTAATACCGGCGTCATCATTACCAATCCCAAATGTATAGATAATACCGCTTTTTGTGACACGACTTGTTGCATTAAAAACAAGACCATCAAAGTCAACATATAGTTTATTAATATCGATTTCACTTATTTTAACGACTTCGTATTGGCGCGGTTTACTCCGTTCACTCCGCTCTTTAATCATCTTTTCGTAATTCGCCGCTAAATCAGCGTGAAGATCAACGTGTGCGTCATAACTGCGCTGCGTGTCTTCATCAATAATAAATTCGTCTTCCTCATCATCATCGTCACTTACGATAAAGGGTTGGTCGCTCTCATCACTAAGCGCGAATAGTTCATCATCATCCGCTTCTTCTTTAATAACAACACTTTCGAGGAAAAACGGATAATTGAGTTCTTTTAGTAACAACGTAAAATCATGTAGAATATTTTTGGCATCTAATGCACTTTCTTCGTCAGTAAATGTAAAGCGTAATGTGTCATTATTTACGAGCGTAATCGCAAATGATGGCAGTTGAAAGTATGTATGTTCAAACCAGGGTGTGAATAAACTTAACGCATCTTCTAAGCGTGGCGCTTTCGTGTATGCATAATTAATAACATACGGATACGTGATCGTTAAAAGCGCATTACTAAAGTGCATATAGTCTGTAAATACCCAGGCGTCCGTTTTTAAGAGTGTATAAATCCATTGCTCATCAACTTTCTTATACTCTAAAAACTTTAAGCCAATCGTTACTGCATCATCAAACCCGATTGATTCAAAAAAGCGGACACTCAGGTCATTACTCATCTATAAAAGCACTCCGAAGATCGCAATGATATCTTTTGCTAATATGGCAACGGTTAATAAAATTAAGAGGAGGGCGCCGACAAGTGACGCAACATTTTTAAATTTCGGGCTTATTTCTTGGCGTGTAATTGATTCGACTACAACAACAAGTAAATGCCATCCGTCCAGTGGTGGGAATGGTAATAAGTTAAAGAGTGCGAGGTTAATACTAATTAAACCCCACAAGAAAAGAAACGACGCTAAGCCTTGATTTTGTAATGTTGAAGCTGACATATTAAAGATGCCAACGGGCCCCGAAACGTTTTGTAACCCCGTCGTAAAGAGTGATTTAATGCCGCGACTAACGGCGGTAACGGAGGACACAAAGTTGCGGTTTGATTTTTGGAACGTTTCAACAAAATTATTACGATAAGTAAACTTTGTAAACGCAAAGCCAAGCGAACCAAGTTTATATCCCTCTGCCGTATTACCAACGGTCCCTAGTGTTATATCACGACTATACGGATTACCCACTTTATCATCAGCGTCTGCGTAATGAATAAAGTTTGCCGTAAACGTTACTTTATCACCACTCTTGAAATCAGTATAAAATGAATCATTCGTCAGTGTTGTTGTATCTTTTCGTAACAGTTGAATGGCTTTTCCTTCAAATGACAAGTTATTCATACTAATGGGCGAGAAAAGGACATATACAGCAAAATCAGCACCACTTGCTGGTTGATACACCCCGTCACCAAAGCTTTGCAAATTATAACCATCAAGCGTAAAGTCTTCAAAATCAAAATAGTCACCATCTTGCACACCAAGCGCGCGCAATGGGCTAGTTGCCTCTAAATTCATCTTGACCGAAATACCGGTTTGTTTTAATGCCCCGTTTGAGAATAAAAAGATGCCGTATCCCAATACGAGATTCATAATAATGCCCGCCGACATAATAAGCGCGCGTTTGCCACGATTAATGCCAACTAGACTCCGGCTTTTATCAATTTCAACATCACTAAACTCTTCAGGCACCGTATCTTCTTCACCCAGCATTGAGACAAACCCACCAAGCGGTAGGGCACGCAGTGAATAATAAGTTTCACCCTTTTTCTTGCGAAATACTTTCGGACCAAAGCCGACCGCAAATTCAAACACGTAAACTTTAAACATCTTCGCGACGAGAAAATGTCCAAGTTCGTGAATCGTGACGAGCACGCCAAGCATGACTAAGAATAAAACAATATTCAATATGCTAAATAAAAATTCCATAATCCCTCATCTCTACTAGAGTAGTAAACTCCAGCCATTGTTTATTAATATAATAAGTAACGCCGTGGTCATACTCACTAATAGTAGTGAATCAATCCGGTCTAATATCCCACCATGACCAACGATTACAAAGCCGTAATCCTTAATGTTTAAATGCCGCTTTGTCGCACTAAAGAATAAGTCGCCAATATTTGCCGCAAGTGGCATGATGGCCGCTAAGAGTAAAATGTAATACCATTCTTGATGTGTTAAAAACGGTAAAATTGGATAGCCTAACCACGAAACAATAAGTGCATATAAGACACTTATAAACATCGAGAAAATGACACCACCAACGAACCCTTCCCACGTTTTATTCGGGGAAATATGCGGAATCATTTTTGTTTTACCGAAGAGCACACCAATGAAATAAGCGCCAATATCATTCATAATTGTCCCTAAAATGACAAAGATTAAAAGAAAACTGCTCGTAATTGGTGTTGGTGCAAAATTGTTTAACGGATCACCGGCAACGTATTGGGGATAAAGGCGAATAAAAAGAAATGATTGGAATCCAAACCCAGCAAATAGTACAAGTAAAAATAAATACGCCGCAATATTAAAGTTAAAATGGCGATCAAACACAAGGAGGACAAAAAGACTAATTAAAATTGTTGCTAAGAGAAAACTTGAAATTTGAATCGAAGAAAAGCCGTCTTCAACAACCCATTTTGTAATATCCCAAAACGGATAGCCTTTAGCCTCGTTTGCCACGATGTTATTTTTGATAAAAATCCAAAATGTAATTGCAAGTGTTGCAAGAATCACGAGAACATAAATGTAAAAGTACCGTTTCGATATTTTTGTGCCACGCATAATTTCAAACACCGCTAAAATAAGTGCGACGAAAATTAAGCCAAGGAAAAACCAGCCGCCAAGTAAGAGTGCTGGGACGGCAAGTGCGGCTAACACAACTGACGAAATAATGCGTACACGCATTGATTGCTTCGTTGCTTCACTTATTTCGTTTAGTGAAATTTTTAATGTTGACGTGCGCCGTTTTGGCGTGGTGTTTTCGTCCATTAAAGTCCTCCAAAACGCCGGGTGCGGCGGGCATATTCATCTAAATCACGCGCTAAAGTTTCCGCGTTATAATCGGGCCATAAAGTCGGCGTAAAAATAAATTCGGCATACGCAGCTTGCCATAACATATAGTTTGATAAGCGCATTTCGCCACTTGTGCGAATTAATAAGTCAATTGGCGGATAACCAGCTGTATCAAGATAATTCTCAAATGTTTCTGCGGTAAGATTACTAATATCTTCCTTAGCAGCACTGAGCTTTTTAATCGCCCGGATAATCTCGTCTTTCCCACCGTAATTTATACAAATATTTAAAATTGTATTTGCATTATCTTTCGTGTCATTTACCGCATAAGCGATTGCTTGCTTTGTTGACTCCGGTAAGCGCGAAAGGTCACCAGAGGTCACAATTTTAATACCGTGTTTATGACATTTTTTCAGCGTACTCATTAACCGTTTCTCGAGTGTTGCAAATAAAAAGTTCACTTCTTTTTGCGGACGATTCCAGTTTTCAGTTGAGAAGGCATAGACACTCATTACTTTAATGCCGCGTTCTTTCACGGCAATGCCCACATCAAATAAACTAGCAAAACCACGTGAATGACCATAAGTGCGGGGCCGGTTACGCGCTTTAGCCCAGCGGCCATTGCCATCTAAAATAAAGGCAATATGTTGAATACCATAATTTTCTAACACTAATTTTTGTGCACTTTTCATATAGTAAATTATACACAACATTTGCAAAAAAAGACGGCGATAACATTATAAATGTTAAAAATAACGTGCTTTATTTTTGAAATAAGAAAAACAGGGTTATCCCTGTTTTCACTCTTTTTTTAGTTTTTCCTTTAAACAGTGAGAATTTCCGTTTCTTTTTCCTTTAAAATGTCATCAACCTTTTTCACAAACTCATCCGTTACTTTTTGGACTGCTTCTTCTGCGCGTTTTGCTTGATCTTCACTAAAATCTTTATCGTTTTTGACAAGTGTATTCGCATCACGGCGAATGTTGCGGATTGCGACTTTTGTTTCTTCAGCAAACTTCTTTGCTTGTTTCACTAAGTCCCGGCGTCTTTCTTCGGTAAGGGGCGGCAAAATTAAGCGAATTGAATCACCGTCATTTTGCGGATTAATCCCTAAAGTTGAGGCATTAATTGCGGCAACAATTGCCTTAACATCACCTTTATCGTACGGTTTAATTAATAGTTGCCGTGGTTCGGGCACACTAATTGAACTAATTTGATTGATGGGCATTTTCTCGCCATAATAATCAGCTTCAATCCGTTCTAAAAGTGCCGCACTTGCCCGTCCTGTTCGTAAGGTGGCAAATTGACTTTTTAAATTAGCAATCGACTTTTCCATCCGCTCTTCAGCGATTAGTGCATATTCATCCATTATTTGTTACCTCTCATAATTATTGTACCAATTTCCATGTGTTCTTCAAGTGGTTCAAAGTTTAACACTTCGTCCATGCCAATCACAAATGTATGAATGTTTGTATTATTTAATACTTCAAGTGCACTAATATCCATCGCTTCAATGTTAATATCAATTAAGTCTTGGTATGAAGCTTGGGCAATACGTTGGGCATCTTTATAAATAAGGGGATTTTTCGTATACAGCGCATCCACACCGTCTTTGACCATAATGATTAAGTCAGCGCCAATGTCAATTGCGCGTAGTGCTGCACCGGTATCGGTTGTGAAAAATGGTTTGCCTGTTCCGCCACCAAAAATAACAACTTCACCGTTATCTAAATGCGTTTTTGCTAGCGTTGGATTTGTTTTTTCGGCTAATCCTTCAACCGCGAATGAATTAAGAACGACAGCGGGTAAATCATTTTGTCCAAAGTAATCTTTAAGCGCTAACGCATTTAAAAATGTTGCAGTCATACCCATATAATCAGCAGCAGCGGCATCAAAGCCCATGGCTTTGGCGTTTTTACCACGCCAAATATTACCAGCGCCAACAACGACGGCGACATCCATTTGTTTATAATGGCGGAACGATTTAACAAAGTTTAAAATTGCCGCAAACACCGTTGGATCATAAATGCCACTCGTTTTCGGTCCGGCTAATGCCTCACCACTAAGTTTAATTAATACGCGTTTATAAATCATAATGTCCTCCAAAAAAAACACCCGAAGGTGTTTTAGTTTGTTTGTTATTTATTTGATTTGGCCGAGTACTTCACTTGCGAAGTCTTCTTGGCGCTTTTCAATGCCTTCACCAACTTGGTAACGGACGAAGCTAAGAACAGCATTATCTTTTGCTTTTAAGACAGCGCTAACTTTTTGTGTATCATCCATTAAGAATGTTTGGTCCGCAAGCACTAAATCGCTAAAGTGTTTTTTAATTTTGCCTTCAAGAATTTTTTCAAGCATTTGCACTGGTTTATCGGCAAGTTTTGGATCATTTTTCGCAAGTTCTAGTTGAATATGTTTTTCGTGTTCATAATCACTTGCGGGAATGTCCTCGGTTGTAATATAACTTGGGCTATTCGCAGCGATGTGCATTGCTAAGCCGTGGGCAAGTTCAGCGTCTTCATTTTTTAAGACGACAAGCGTGGCAATTTTGCCACCCATGTGAATGTATGTAGCGCCTTTTGTGCCCACTTCACTCACATTAAAGCGGCGGAACGCCAGTTTTTCACCAATCTTAACCGTTGATTCAACGATAAGTGGTTCAATAATTTTATCAGCCTCTTCTTTTGAAGCAGGTTTATGCTTAATAAGTAAGGCTAAGACATCTTCAACTAACGCTTTAAACGCATCACCACGACTGACAAAGTCGGTTTCGCTGTTAACTTCAACGATAGCACCAACGCCATTTTCAATTTTCGCAAGCGCTAAGCCTTCAGCAGCAATCCGGCCACTTTTCTTCGCGGCAGTTGTAATGCCTTGTTCACGTAACCAGTCTTTTGCTTTTTCAACGTCTTCGTCATTGGCAAGTAAGGCTTTCTTACAGTCCATCATTCCTGCGCCTGTAAGTTCACGCAGTTCTTTAATTTTATCGATTAAACTCATATATTTTCCTTTCTCTATCCCCTATTCACTATCTGTGCTTTCTGGTGTTTCGCTAACTTCTGGTGCTTCAACACTCGTAGCAGCATCAGCTTCAGTGACTTCGGTTTGGACCCGTGGGGCACGTTTTGGTTTATCACTATGTTGGGTCCGTGTTTTCCGTGGTCCACGATATTCGCCGTCTTGACGCCGGGTCCGTGGTTCATTATGTTTTAAGGCTTCTTCTAATGTTTCTGTTTCGGGTTCTAAGTCTTTCGTATACGCTAAGACCGGGATGCCACCCTTTGCTTCCACAATTGCGTCGGCAAATAATTGGAGCATAAGTTGTACAGTTTTCGTTGCGTCATCGTTACTTGGAATAATGTAATCAATGACATCGGGGTTACAGTTTGTATCGGCAAGCGCAAAGACAGGAATGCCTAAGCTGCGCGCTTCACGAATTGCGTTTGCTTCATCTAATGTACTAACAATGAAGATTGCTTCGGGAATTTTGCGCATTTCTTTAATACCTTCAAAGTTTTCACTCAGCCGTTTAATTTCTTTACGGATTAAGATTGCTTCTTTTTTCGGTAATTGATCAATTGCACCTTCAGCTTCTTGCATTTCTAAATCACGTAAGTATTTAACGCGCATGGCAATTGTTTTAAAGTTTGTTAATGTCCCACCTAACCACCGGTTATTCATATAGAATGAACCGCTGCGTTCGGCTTCGAGTTTGACAAATTCGGCATGTTGTTTACGCGTGCCAACGAATAATACTTTGCCACCGCGGGTGACAATTTCGCGTAATGCACTATATGCTTCTTCAATTTTGACCATACTTTTTTCTAAGTCAATAATATGGACGTTATTGCGTGCACCATAAATGTATGGTTTCATTTTTGGGTTCCATAATTTGGTTTGATGGCCAAAGTGGGCACCTGCTTCTAATAATTTTTTCATGGTAATGACTGGACGATTTTCATCCGGTAAAACATTTTCCATTGTTGGTTCGACACTCTCGGTGCCTAATACGACGTTTTCTTCACTCATTGTTTGAGCCTCCTTTTGTTTTTCCTCCACATTTTCGAACTATCACCCTACATTGTAGAACCGGTCATAGAATCCAATGTGTGCGTATTAGCCTAAACAGGCCGCTAATATATTACCATAGGTAAAAGATTTGCGCAACAAATAGTTTTGGTTGATAAAGTGTGATTATTTCTTTTTAGCGCGAGGGTGTGCACTGTAATAAGACGCAACAACATGATCTTCGCTAACATGCGTATAAATTTGTGTTGTATTTAGTGATTCGTGTCCAAGCAATTGTTGAATAACGCGTAAATTTGCGCCTTTATTAAGTAAGTTTGTCGCAAACGAATGACGTAATAAGTGCGGATGTAAATTAACATACTCGCCAGTTTTCTTTTCAATCGATAATAAGATATAGCGTAATCCTTGAATTGTTAGTTTACCACCTTGTGCGTTTAAAAATAGTGCGTTCGTTGGTTGACTACTTTTCCGTTTTGCCAGTAATGCGGGGCGCATATCTTTTAAATAAAGCCGTAACGCAGTTTGCACATCAACCGTAAACGGCACCATCCGTTCTTTTTGGCCTTTACCTATAACAAGCACAAAGCGTTCATTAATGTTTAAGGTCTGTAATGTTAAATTAACAATTTCTTCAGCGCGTAGCCCAGTTGCAAACATGAACTCTAATAACAATTGATCACGGTCACGTAAAAAGTCCGTCCGTGTTCTATTCGCACTTAAAATAACATTAATTTCTTCTTCATATAAAACCCGTGGTAATTTCGGTGTTGCCTTTGGGGATAAAATCGATAAAAACGGATTATCTTTAATATAACGACGGTCTTGTAAGTACGCATAATAATGACGTAAGCTTGCAAGTTTACGATTGAGAGTACGCTTCGTAATGGTTGTTTCTAGCTGCCCCTTCATATAACGCCGGACATCATTTTTCGATACGCGGTCATCAAGTAAATTTTCTGTCGCTAAAAAGGTATAGAAACTTTCGATGTCACTAATATAGGCAGTTACAGTATGCGGTGAAAAACGGCGTTCATACCGTAAGTGATCTTGAAATTCGCGTAGTGTTCTATTCATATATTTTGTCCCTAAACTGTTTTGTTAATCGCAGTGCTTCCGCGGCTACTTCTTCGCGATTAGTCCGTGTTGCCCCGGCAAAAATGCCGTAATTTGCGTTCATTGGCGCAAAACCATCAGGATTTGCGTGCGTAATATAATGGATTAAATTGCCGAGCATTGTTTGTCGTGGATATGTTATTTCTTTGTTTTTTAGTTTGCCATAAATTTGGATTGCGGCGTATAATCCCGCCGCGGCACTTTCAACATACCCTTCCACACCACTAAGTTGGCCGGCAATATAAATGGATGGGGATCCCTTTAAACTTAAATCACTATTTAAAACACTTGGCGCATTAACATACGTGTTACGATGCATTAATCCGTAGCGCACAAAGCTTGCGTTTTCTAATCCCGGGATCAGGCGAAATACACGTGCTTGTTCACTATATGTTAAATTTGTTTGAAAGCCAACCATATTATAAAGACTGCCAATAATATTATCTTGACGCAGTTGTAATACAGCATACGGTCGATGGTGTTCATCTTTACGGAGTCCACGTGGTTTTAATGGGCCAAACCGTAATGTATCTTCACCTTTTTTTGCCATGACTTCAACCGGAATACACGCATCAAAATATTTCGTGTCCATATCACGGAGGGAGGCAAGTTTTGCATTAATTAATTCATGATAAAAATGTAAATATTGGTCTTTCGTAAATGGCAAGTTTAAATATGCGTCATCGCCTTGTTCATAGCGTGATTTAAAATAAGCAATGTCCATATTAATTGAATCTTTTTCAATAATTGGTGCACTTGCATCAAAAAAACTTAAAAAATTTGCACCAATAAGTGTTTTAAGTTCCTTCGTTAATGCTGAACTCGTTAATGGTCCAGTCGCGATAATAACATGCTTACCACGTGGCAATTTTGTTATTTCTTCGCGTAACACCGTAATATTTGGTTCATTGTCAATAAGTTTTGTGACAAGTTCACTATAGTGTTCGCGGTCAACACAAAGCGCATTACCACCCGGGACACTACTTTTAGCGGCAACTTGTAACATGAGCGAATCATACACTGTCATTTCCGCTTTTAATAATCCGCATGCATTCGTTAACTCTTTACTTTTAAAAGAATTTGAACAAACGAGTTCCCCTAGTTTTGCACTATGGTGCGCTAATGTCGTTGTTTGTGGGCGCATTTCATAAAGTTTTACTTTAACACCACGCTTCGCGAGGAAAAAAGCGGCTTCTGTGCCAGCTAGCCCTCCACCAATAATTACTACTTCATCCATACTAAAATTATAGCAAGAAACACTGCTTTAGCGTACATTCGCACTATTTTTTACTTTTTGCTTGGCGTAAAGAAATGGCATAATCACAAACTTTATAATCGGAACAACGGATATACTTTTTGCCTTTACTATCATAACGATATACAAGCGGTTTGCCACATTTTGGGCAGTTTTCACCAGTATATTCGACAATGTTTTCAATATATTTACATTTTGGGAAGTTTGAACACGCAATAAAGCGCCCAAATTTACCTTCGCGATACACAAGTTCACCCCCACATTTTGGACAAAGTCGTCCTACTTTTTCTGGTTGTAGTTTTGGCATCTTCTTTTGTGCACTTAACACTTGCGTATTAAAGTCTTGATAAAACTCACTTAAGAATTCAACTTTATCACGGTCTGCGTTCGCAATTTTATCTAATTCGTTTTCCATAGCCGCCGTATAATCACTACTAATTAAGTTCGGAAAATATTCGGCAAGGGCATCAATTGTACGAAATCCCGCTTCAGTCGGCGTGATCATCGCTTTACTAATCGTGACGTATTTACGTTTTTGTAATGTATCAATCGTTGGTGCATATGTTGAAGGACGTCCAATCCCTAACTCTTCCATCGTTTTAATGAGGCGTCCTTCACTATAGCGCGCTGGTGGTTCAGTAAATTTTTGTTCGGCTTTAACATCGGTTATCTTTAACTCTTCACCCACATGCATCGCGGGTAAGACGTCTTCGGGTTTACTCTCGTAACTACCATATACTTTTTTATACCCAGGGAACGTTAAAATCGTTGATGAAGTACCAAATGTTGTTCCGTTTGAGTTAAATGTATAACGTGTTACTTCTTCAATACTTGCGGGCATTAAACTCGCAAGAGCGCGGGCATAAATTAATGCATACACATTATATTCATCTTTTGCTAGAAATGGTTCCACCTTTGCGGGGGTTAAATTTAAATTTGTGGGGCGTATTGCTTCGTGCGCATCCTGAACATTTTGTTTGGCTTTACCACGCATTTGTTGACGGCTTATATAGTCACTACCGTAATGTGCGGCAATATATTGTGAGGCTTGCGCTACAAACGTTTGCGAAAGACGTGTTGAGTCACTACGAATATATGTAACAAGTCCAGTTTCCACCCCATCAATTGCTACCCCTTCATAGAGTTTTTGCGCAATTCGCGCGGCTTTCGCCGCAGAATAGCGATATTTTGTCCCAACTTCTTGTTGCAGTGATGATGTTGTAAATGGGGGTTTGGGATTAGTTTTACGGATATCCTTCTTTGCTTCTGTGACAACAATATTCATCGCGAGTTTAGCCACGATATCATTTTTTTCCACTTCATTATCAATTGAAGATTTACCGGTATAACTTTTTCTGAAGTTTACAGTAAACGGTGTGTCTTCATAAAGCGTATCAATCTTTAATGTCCAATATTCAACAGGCACGAATGCTTTAATTTCATTTTCTTTATCAACAATTAATTTTAAAACGGCGCTTTGCACGCGTCCGGCACTTTGCACTTTAATTTTTGATTGTAATAAACTTGATAATTTAAAGCCGACAATGCGATCAAGCATGCGCCGTGTTTCTTGCGAGTTAAAAAGCGCTAAGTCGATTGTTCGTGGTTCGTTTAAAGCGTTTAGGATACCATCTTTTGTAATTTCATGAAACTCTAAACGTTTTGTCGTTTTTGGATCTAATTCTAATAAGGATGCAATGTGGAAAGCAATCGCTTCTCCTTCACGGTCAGGGTCAGTTGCCAGAATGACTTCACTACTCTTTGCTTTCGCTTTTTTGAGTTCATCCGCAACCTTACTTTTACCTTTTGCGACTATATAATCACCATTAAATGTTTTAAGGTCAACACCAAGTCCACCAACACCACGCGTGGAGAGGTCAACGATATGACCAAAACTTGCCAATACTTTATAATCATTGGATAAGTAGCGTTCAATTGTTTTAATTTTACTTGGCGACTCAACAATAACTAGTTTCATGGCTGTCTCCTTCGGTATATGAATATAGAGGGAAATTTGTTGATTGTCAACCTTAAAACAATGGAAAATTTTGTTTATTTATATAAATAAAGAATTTTTCTACATTGACCACAATTTTTTTATGTCATTTGCGTCTTCCACTAAGTAGGCGCCATCTTTAATTAACTTATTCGTGCCACTTTCCATGCCTGCTCGTTCGGGTAAGCAAAAAATGTCACTTCCTTTCTCGAGAGCATGCCCGACCGTAATAATAGTCCCCGAGCGATACTTTGCTTCAATAATTAAGACACCATGTGTTAGTGCGGCAACGAGGCGATTACGAAATTTGAAAAAGTCTGGCTCTGGTTTTGTTAAATGCGGGTATTCACTAATTAATAAGCCATGCTTAGCAATTTTTTCATATAATGCCCGGTTTTGTGCGGGATAAGCATAATTAATACCACTACCTAAAATTGCTATCGTCTTACCACCCGCTTTTAAACAGGCGTCATGCGCAAACCCGTCAATCCCACGCGCTAGCCCACTCACTATCGTAAATTCACTAGCGACAAGGTCTTTAACAATTTCATACGTTTTTGCTTTCCCGTAAGTACTATGATCACGTGCACCAATAACGGCGATAGCTTTATCTAAATTATCAAGCAGTGTGCGATCCCCTTTTAAAAATAACACTATTGGGGGATTAGCGACAACTTTTAAAAGGGGTGGATAGTCATGATCAACAATCGTAATCGTTTCGAGGTCCGCCCACGTTTCAACATATGTTTCATATAACGTTTCATCAAGTAGTTCTTTGCGTTTTAGTGCCTGGACGATACTTTGGTAGTCGCCGGCGTATTTTGTCGCAAAGTATAATAAAATATCCCGTGGTTTTTTATTCATGATTAATACCTCATGTAAAACTACGGAATAATTTCGCGTTTTATCTCATTAAAATAATTTTATTTGTTCGTTTAGTGCTTCTTGTACCGGTTTATACGAATAACGATGAACATCTTTAATTGGCCCATATAACTTTAATGCTTCAAGATGCCCTTTTGTTGGATACCCCTTATGGTGGATAAAGTCGTATTGTGGATACAAGGTATGTAGTTTTGCCATTGCTTCGTCACGCGCAACTTTTGCTAAAATACTTGCCGCGGCAATCGAAAGACTTTGGGCGTCCCCTTTAATAATACTTTCGTGGCCCACATTTAAAGTGCCAAGCGGCATCGCATCGGTTAACACGAAATGGTATTCATGCGTTAAATTAGTTAGTGCTCGTAACATTAAAACACGCGTTGCTTGATAAATGTTTAACGTATCAATTTCACTTGGCGCCATTGTCACAATTGTATAATCAAGTGCAGCTTCCTTAATGACATTACTTAAAACAATTAATTGTTCAGCGTTTAAAACTTTGGAATCTTTAATCCCTTCATCATTAAACGTTGGTGGCAAAATAACGGCCGCAACGACAAGGGGCCCCGCAAGTGGTCCGCGTCCCGCTTCATCAATACCAACTAAATAAACATTACCGCGCATCCGGTAATCATTGTCAAAATTAAAATACGTCACACCAGCTCCAAACTAAAGCGGCCAATCGTCCCATTTTTAAAATCGTTTAATAGTAAAATCTCGGTGCGTTCAATAATTAAATAGTCTTCACCGACAATACCGCGTTTTTCGGCGATTTGCAAGAGCGATTCTTCATACGACATTGTTTTACTTATTTCAGTGTTATAACAACTATTAAGTGCGGCTAAATAATGCTTTTGTAAATACGTGAATAAAAAGGTTGCCATTGTGTGGGTTGGTAAAATTTCTTGGCGAATTGTGCCAATTAACGCAAGACGCATACTAATTAATTCGTCGTCATAATTAGGCGCTAAAATGCCCGGCGTATCAATGAGCGCAATTTCTTCACTAACTTTAATATATTGATTAGCGCGAGTATGACCCGGACGATTTTGTACACTTGCGGCTTTGCGGCCGGCTAATTTATTAATAAGGGTGGATTTACCGACATTAGGAATACCGACAATCATCACCGTTAATGGCCGAACTTTGAGCCCCTTTTTAATGTATCGGTCAACGATTGGGGCGCCGAGTTCCTTTATTTTATTAATAATATTGCGAATAAAGGTTTTATCGTTTAAATTACCAGCTAATACATTCTCGCGTGCTGTGTATGCTTTTAGTGGTAAGGGATCCGCTAAATCAGCTTTTGTTAAAATAAACAAATTATTTTTCTTCGCAATAATCTTCGTTAAATATGTTGCCCGACTACTTTCGGGAATACGCGCATCACCTAATTCAATAATAATATCAACAATTTTTAATGTTTCAATTAA
>WPCG01166139.1_pt1 | contig 42972 bp, 45 predicted proteins | sample 5403311 | NCBI WGS metagenome assembly WPCG01 (sample SAMN12869467, study PRJNA574797) | sludge metagenome | isolation source: wastewater treatment of Control | place: China:Beijing | collected 2019-05-17
AAAGACTATCTTCTCTCTCTGCTCCAATTAGGCTGCCATTAAGGCTTAAAATCAAATAATAAGCTTATTTTTTCTTTTTTTCAAAAAACAAAGGAATAGATTTCTTTATTAACTATATTCATTCCATATCATAATGACAAAGGACTTTCCCACAAGAATTGAGATCAAAGTGAGATTCGTGGATATGGTCAGATACCCATATTGATAGGAAGAACCGGGTTTGTCTCCCAACACATTCAATCAATTCCAGAAATCAAAAGTCTGATTCAGCTGAAGATGCGAAAGAATACAACATTCTGAATAAGAAGCAACCATTGATTGTTACAGGGCATAATATCCACTCAAAATGAATAAGAAAGATGAGAAATAGTCTGGAGGAGAGATGAAAACAATCGAACTGATCATTTCGGGGAGAGTTCAGAAAGTCGGTTTCAGGGCCTGTATACGGCATATTGCAACCAGCCTCGGCATCTCCGGGGAGGTGGAGAATCTCCCGGATGGCAGGGTGCACGTACTGGCCACAGGCGAGGATGTTATCCTTGAAAAGTTCGTATCCATGCTCTATAGTTGTCCCCGTGCTATCATTCGGGATATTGATATGAGAACGTTCATCCTGACAGATTTTCCGGATTTCTCCATCAAACGCCCTCTTTGAAGACATTATTGGTTATGCAGGCAGTGGAGGGCGTGCACCCCCAATCTTCCACTATACCTTAAAAAATAACTGAGAAATTGCCTCCTTTCTCAAGAGATTTAAGATATGCATACACATTTGCATCGATGATCCGCTGATCGATCTTCGTATATAAACGCTCAAGGAGCCGGGAGATGAGTTCGTCCGAGAGGACACAGCGGGTCTGGCTCAGTTCATAATCACCTGCTGTTAAAAAATCCTTTGCAAGTTCAAATACCGTCGAATCGACCATGGTCCTCTTCAGGGGCTCGATTATATCATAGACAAATCCGCCTGCCCCCTGATTCAGCAGGCCGTTATCAGGATTCAGATGAGCCCCTATGATTGCAACACATGCATTGCCGAAGAGAAGTGCATACCCAAACGAGAGCATCGCATTGACAGGATCAAAGTGAGGGCGGTTTGTCCTTCTCCTGTACTCCAGATCTGTTGGAAGCATCCGTGAAAGAATCTCATAATACATATCAGTTGAGAGAGTATGGAGCCTTCTGATCTCTTCTATCCTGACAAGGTACTCTATCTCATTTCTTGCCTGTATAAGGAAATCATGTTCCCCACGATAGAAAAGGCCTGATTCAAGAGTATTATCAAGCTCCTCCAGCCAGAGAAGCCGTGATTGCAGAGAAGAGCGGACAAATTCAATGATATACCGATGTGAAGGGGTTGAGGTCTGAAGGCACCAGGTCTCTTCATTCCTGTTTGATCCAAACGGCGTTAGGGTACCAAGAGGTGTTCCATGAGCATCAAAGAAGGAGATTGATGCACCCTTCTCAAGAAGACGGTTTATTGTTGCAGTCTGAATCGTATGCCCTCCAACCAGGAGCAGATGATTGATTGCATCTATTGAATAGCTTGACTGCTGGGATCGTTTCTGGACATACAACAGTCCTGGTGTCGACTTGATATGTGCACCATATCCCCAGATTGCATGCCAGGGAACCTTCATACCAACCAATAATCAACCCTCATACACAGAACAACAGTATATTATCCGTTCTTTCAGTGATTAATCTTTGGAAAAAAGTCTGGAGAAAACGAGTGAATGATCACCTGATCGGAGGGAGTTGCAGCCGGCATTCAGGGCAGAAATATCTCTCCTTCCGATCCAGTTCACTCAGGCTTTCAGGCCTGTACATGATGCATTCGGGAACAGAGCAATGTTCAAGCCCCAGGAGATGCCCCAGTTCATGAGCTCCTTCCTTTGCTGTCCTCTCAATGATCAGATGAATATCACCGGGGAGCCCGTAGTATTCATTCTCCAGCCGTGCTGTTGAAACAACAGCACTTCCAATAGAATCACGTGCCAATCCAAATACAAAATCAGATGAGTCGGCATAGATGTCATCAGGTATTACCAGTAGAAAGTGATCCTGTATTCCATGCAGCCGTTTGAAGAGACCTATCCGGTTGATGATCCGCCCTCCATCATACTGGCGGCGTATCCGATGATATCCTTCAAGAGGAAAATGATCACCAAGGATGAGTTCAACCGGAGATCCAATGACAGCAGAAATGATTCGTTGCACAGGAAGCTGGATGCCATCAACCGATCGATAATCCCAATAGATCACGATCCCCATACTGTAAATAGGAAATGAGCGGCTATAAACATATTGAAGAAGCGATTGGCACATTTATCGGAATGAGATACCGTCGATGCGTTGAAGTGGGATATGGCGGGAATCTGGTTGCCGCCTCAATTATCCAACGCAGGGGTGGATCTATCCTCTGTGTCGATCGAAAGCCATTTCCACCAGCTGGCACGATACGCACAGCAGTTGATGATATCACAGACCCCGATCTGAGGCTCTACAGGGGATCAGACTGCATATATGCGATCAGACCGGGAATTGAGATGATGCCGGATCTCATCGAACTTGCCGCAAACGTCAGATCAGACCTGCTCATCTACCACCTGGGATGCGAGATCTACCAGGATGGCGGGGAGAGGATTGACTGTGGCGTCATTCTTCACCGCTATTGCGCAAAACAAAAAGCCCAATCAGAAAGAGAAAAGTGTTGATTGCGATTCTGCCTTCTTCTTTTCAAGAGCAGGTTCTTCTGTTTGCTTTTCAGGGATTGGATCTTCGCGAGGTGCAGGTTTCACATTTTTTAGTGATGACTTTCTCTTCTCCTCTTCTTTTACGGCTTTTTCAATCTCTTTCATGACCGACTGGGAACGCGCCTTATCATGGATTAACAGTGCCAGTTGATCGGCATCCAGATTGAGTGAGCGGACAAATCGTATTGGATCCCTGTCGGCAAGGAGACCGATTGGTGTGAGATACTCATCTGCCACAGTCTTTTCCGGGATCCGGTACGCTTCAGAGCAGCGGTGCAGAAGTGAGAGCCGGATCATCTTCTGCCTGCGCGCCTGCCCCATCCGTTTCCATCGATCCGGTGGAGAGATCCTCACCCGGAGTCCCGATCCGGCAGACGCAGCAGCCGTCCCTATGAGCATGATGCCGGTTGCATACCTCCAGAGAGTGTAATACTGCCTGCTGAATGTCCTGCCGAGATATGAATCCGCACAGGAGAGAAGACGGAGAGAGAGCGCACGCCTCCGGGGATCACGGTGCTGAAGAGCACCTGCTTCAAGCCATTGAATCTGCGCATCCGGCGAATCGTCCACCTCGCGGGAGAGCCGCATCAGAGAATCATCGTCTGAAGAGCCGGAGAGTGTTTTTGCAACAAGATCAAAGATGCTGGAACGGGAATCCTTTTGTTGAACCTGGAGATCCGATGGAAGAATGCGAGCCTTTCCGACTGAAGAGCCAAAGAGCATATTGACAGCAGAGCGGATATCACCCTTTGCCTCCTCGGCGATGATGCGGACAGCTTCCGGATCGCAATCCAGCCCTTCCGTTGCACAGATATCTTTTAAATGTGGGGCAAGCGTACGAGCGGGAACTGCCCGGAACTGGACCTGATCGCAGAGCCGCCTGATCTCGGGTGCCACCCCATAGGCATCATTTGCGATGAGCATAATCGGCTGTTTTGATCGCCTGATGATATCCACAATCGCTTTTGCACCACCCCGATCAGCGTTTCCATCAAGATTATCTGCTTCATCAAGGAGGATCAGGCGCCGTAATGCGCCGGAGAGGCTGGCGGTTGTACTCGAGCTCCCTGCAATCCGCTCGATCACCCCTTTTGTCCGCTGATCGCTTGCGTTCATTTCAATGATCTCCCAGCCGAGATCCTGTGCCAGCGCATATGCAGCCGAGGTCTTTCCAATACCTGGCTTACCATAGAGAAGGATCGGTTTGCTCTGTGTCGTCCAGTCTTTTGCCCATTCAAGGAGCTCATGAACCGCAGACTGATTACCGATAACATCTGCGAGTGTCTTTGGCCGATACTTCTCCACCCAGTCCATATCAGATCTATTTCAGTTTATGAGAAGAAAATAGGTTCCGGGATCAGTAAACCAGAACAAATACATTATCTTTGATGAGGCAAAAATATAGGAGTAATCGATATTTGGTGTTTATTGTGGTGAAGAACTGCTCCAGTCAATCAGTAGCAGATGCGGTTAGAGAATACGAGGGAGTGACCAGAAAACACGCCATTGGTGAGATCATCCGCTCTCTCAAGCTTGATTCTCCCGATATCGTGGCATCGTTTGGAGAAGATGCAGCCGTCATCCGCAAGGGAGATGATGCCCTCCTCCTCGCCGCAGACGGTATCTGGAACAAGCTGATGGAGGCTGATCCATACTGGTCAGGCTTCTGTGCCGTTCTTGTAAATATTCATGATATTGCCGCGATGGGAGGAGATGCACTTGCACTCGTTGATATCCTTTCCTTCACGGATGAAACACTGATGCAGGAGGTGACACGGGGAATGGCAGATGCTGCAAGCCGTTTTGGCGTTCCGATCGTCGGAGGGCATCTCCATCCAAACACCCCATATAATGTCATTGATGTTGCGGTTCTTGGAACAGCACGACTTGACTCGGTCATCTACAGTGACAGGGCAGAGAATGGAGATGCAGTGATTGCAGCCATCGATCTCAACGGCCGTGTTCACCCTTCATGTGCCATGAACTGGGATTCTGTCACGATGAAAGATGCAAAGACCCTCAGATCCCAGATCGGCGTAATGAAGAAGCTCGGAGAGGCACACCTCGTCACATCTGCGAAGGATATCTCAAATCCCGGTGTCATCGGAACCCTTGGAATGCTCCTTGAAGTAAGCAGAAAAGGAGCGAGTATTGATCTCCAGTCGATACCAATGCCCGACCTTGCAGTGCATGGGATCACCTTTGAGCACTGGGTACGAATGTACCCTGGAATGGGCTTCATACTCACTGCCAACCAGTCTCATGCAGATGAGGTTTTACGGTTGTTCCGTAACGTAGGTATGGCAGCACAGATAATCGGAACCATCAACGATACACAGCAACTCACCATCACCTATCAGGGAGAAAACACCGAAGTCTTTGACTTCTCCCATGACGGGATCATCGGATCCATCGATTGGTGCAAGTCATTATGAGAAGAATCGGAATAGGGGCACTGGAAGATTTTACCAGGGTATATGAGGCAGCCAGAAAGGCAGCTTCAGACGATCTCCTCATCATCATTTATACCCCTCAGGAGGTGAGCGAAGAGGAGAGCGGACAGGTGCGTTTCCATATATCACCGAACCCCATACACGCACTCATCAATGGCCTGCTGAGCGGAGAGATCGATGGAGCGGTGCGGGGAACATTGCCATCCGATGCCACACTCAGGTATCTCAGGGAATCAACCACCACCTCAGGCCTCGAGCGTATTGCGGTTCTGGAAACTCCGGAGGGAAAGAAATTCCTCCTCACCCCCGTTGGCATAGATGAAGGGTGGACTTGTTCTGAGAAAGTGAGCCTGGTGGAGAGGGCTGTTGCACTTGCCGGATGCATCGGAATTGATCAGACGATTGGTATACTTTCAGGAGGCCGGATGAGTGATATCGGCAGGAATCCTGTTGTTGATCGATCATTGGCCGAGGGAGAGCTCCTTGCACAACTGACCGGAGGAGTTCATACCGGTATCCTGATCGAGGAGGCGGCAAACAGGTATGGGATTGTGATTGCACCTGACGGCATATCCGGCAACCTGATCTTCAGGACACTTGTTCTTCTGGGTTCCGGGAGATCACATGGCGCACCTGTCGTAAATATCGATGTTACGTTCGTCGATACTTCGCGCGCATCTGATAATTACGAGAATGCCCTCAGGCTGGCAGCAAAGCTCTGTGATTTGAAAAAACAATAAAATAAGCTCAAATAGCACAAATAACGCCATTTAAAACCCCTTTTCAAAAGAAAACCCTGAATTAACAATAACCCTCCAACATCGAGATACCGATAAATGGAAGGAAGAAAGGGGCTGAATATACGAAAGCCTTAAATATTTAACAATATACTCTTTCAATGGTGGTAATTACATGGCAGACCTACCAATTGCAGCTGTAGTAAGAATCGCAAAGAAGAATGGTGCAGAGCGTGTCGGAAGTGATGCAGCTGAAGCACTTGTTGCTAAAGCAGAAGCATACATCGCCGAACTCACCAAGAAGGCAAATCAGTACGCCCTTCACGCTGGTAGAAAGACGATCAAAGAGGAAGACATCGAGCTCGCCGCAAAGAGCGAGGCTTGATATTTCCTCTCTTTTCTAAAAAAAAAAATCAGAACGTTCCTTTTGTACTTCGAATCTCTGATTCGTTTCCACTCAGTCTGAGTGCCATATTGAGGGTAATTCCAAACGCCTTGAAGACCGATTCACAGATATGGTGATCTGATCGACCGGAAAAGACGATATGTGCAGTAATCCCCGCCTGATGAACGAGAGAATAGAAGAAATGTTCAAAGAGATCATTTGAGATTCCCCCGGTCTCACTTCCAACAAATGATCCTTCAAAGACGAGATACCCTCTTCCTCCGCAGTCAAGTGCAACCTCTGCCCGTGCCTCATCCATTGGTACAACAGCATTGGCAAACCGGGTGATCCCACAACCATCTCCAATCGCCTCTTTAATAGCCATACCAAGAACAATACCGATATCCTCGACAGTATGGTGGGGATCCACCTGGAGATCGCCTGATGCCGTTACAGAGAGGCCAAAACCCCCGTGCCTCCCAAATGACTCAAGCATATGATCCAGGAAAGGAAGGCTCGTCTGGATCTCCAGGGGACCTCCATCTGGATCAAAGCTGATTGTTATACTCGTCTCTTTCGTCTCACGACTAATATCTGCCCGTCTCATTTCAATTCCTCAAGAACTGCAGGGAACGAGAGCATCCCATTATAGAGAGCCGATCCGAGAACAGCCCCTGCCACACCCAGTTCCCGGAGAATTCTCAGATCCGTTGCTCGTGAGACGCCACCAGAGACGACCACAGGGCATTTCACCGCAGCCATAACTCTTTGTATAGGATCAACGGCGATTCCCTCACAGAGGCCCTCTACATCGACATTGGTGAAGAGGAGAGAACCAGCACCTTCATCTTCAAACCTTTTTGCCCAGACAGAGACCTCACCGGCAGTCTTCTCCCAACCATGAATCGCTATCTCACCACCACGGGCATCAACACCCGCCATGATCCGTTCACTTCCATGTTCTATTGAAAGCCGACTGATGATTGATGGATCTTCTGCTGCTGCCGTTCCGATGATGACGCGATCCACACCCAGTTCAAGCCATCCGGCTGCATCGGATTCGGATCTGATACCGCCGCCGAGCTGGAGAAAAACATCAGTTTTTGCTATCAGCTCGCGGATAACATCCACATTCGCCCCAGCACTACCAAAAGCACCATCAAGGTTCACAATATGGAGTGCTGTTGCCCCTTCATCAATCCACCGAAGGGCAGAAGAGAGTGGATGACCATAGGAAGATGCGGTCTCTCTTTTACCCTGAACAAGCTGGACGCATCTTCCACCAAGGATATCAACTGCGGGAAATATGTCCATAACCATCACGGGATCATCCGCTGGACATCCATCACAAGGATATCCCTGGCACCGGCACGCTTGACCATATTGATCAGCTGGTATACCCGCTCTTCGGCAACAACCACATGGACTGCGACAAGGTTCTGGTCAGATGCAACCTCCATCACGGTGGGGCCGGAGAGGCCGGGAAGAATTGATCTGATCTCTTCCAGCCGATCGCGACTGACATTCATCATCAGATAGCATTGCCCTTTTGCCCGCAGCACACTTTCAAGTGCAAGAGTAATCTCATCAATCTTCTCACGAAACTCCAAAAAAGAACTCTGGTTCGCAATGAGCCATGTGGAGCTCTGGAAGACGTTAGTCATAATCCTGAGGTGGTTGGTTCTGAGAGTCGTCCCTGAACTGGTCAGATCCACAATCGCATCTGCAATTCCAAGGTTTGGGGCAGCCTCACAGGCGCCGGAGACCGAGACGATCGAGACATCAACACCATGATCTGCAAAAAATTTCCGGGTGATCCCGGGAAATTCCGTTGCAACCTTCTTTCCCGCAAGATCACCAAGCTCATGATAGCTGGAATCCTCTGGAACAGCCACAATAAGACGGGCCTGTCCCATTTTGAGGTCAAGAAGTTCAAGAACATCTGATCCGCGTTCTGCGACCATATCAAGTCCGGTGATGCCGATATCAGCCACTCCCTGCGCAACGTATTCGGGAATGTCAATCGGGCGAACATACAGTATCTCAACATGAGGATCGACGGTTTTTGCGATCAACCGTCTATCCCCCGAGGTAATGATATGGAGGCCGCTCTTCTCGATGAGATCGTTAATGGGCTCAGCAATCCTTCCCTTATTCGGGATTGCCAGCCTGATCAGATCAGAAGGTCTTGAGTTCACCTTTGATAACCCTCTCGGTGATACTGGATATATTCGCAAGCCCGTTATTCACGATCTCTTCAACATCACGGGAGATACTGCCAAAGTCAGCACCATCCTCGGTAATAATCTGCACGCTCGCCACGAGTGGATGATCGATCGGATGGCCGATCTGTGAGAGGAGACGGACATACATCTCGGTGATGCCATCAACCTTTGTGCATGCTTCCTGTGCGATCTCGGTTGAAAGGAGGTTGTAGATCTTGCCGATATGGTTGATCGGGTTCTTCCCGCTTGCTGCTTCCATACTCATCGGACGGTTCGGGGTAATCAGCCCATTGATCCGGTTTCCACGTCCAACCGACCCATCGTCACCCATCTCGGCAGATGTTCCGTTTACAGTCAGGAAGAGGCTCTGGCTCTTGATATCATCAGCAGTATTTACCGCAACAGAGACCTTGCGTTTGGTATGTCTCCGGGCAACTGCCTCAAGTCCTTCCTTCATGATCTCCGTCACCTCGACATAGTCATCGATGGATGAGCAGTATCGGTCCACCATGGCTGATGCGATGGTGTAGGTCATCTCCTCACCATGACGAAGACCCATGATCTTGATATCATATCCGATCGCCGGATTTTTCGGACGGAGAACAGAGGCGATCTCCTGATCCATGGCAAGCACGATCTGTTCGACTTCAGAGAACGGTGCATGCCCGACACCAAAGGAGGTGTCATTTGCCCTTGGAACGGCGTTTCCACCACAGGATTTAAAGACATCACAGAGATCGGTTGACCCGTCACCCATACGGCAGTCAACAATAATGTCCCGTTCCATGTTCAGTGTGGGAAGGGTCTCTTTCAGGTATTCCCTGGCTGCTTCAACTGCTGTTGCATCTGTTGGGATGACACGCCCCTCAAAACATTTTGTTGCTCTTCCCGTCAGCAGAAGATAGATCGGACGAACGATCTTTCCACCGCCAAATGACGGGAGGGAAGCTCCGGCAACAACCTCACCCTGATCGGTGTTGTGATGGAGGACTGCTTCACACTGGCTTTCATATTCACGGCAGAGCGCGCGGCTGATGGCCTCTGCCACTCCGTCTGCGATACTATCGGGGTGCCCGATGCATTTGCGTTCAACAAGTTCAATAGCCTGTTCTTCAATCGGCATCTGCCGGAGTGATTCAACGTTGATAGTGCGTTTCATGAGAAGCCTCATTTTGTTTCTGTCAGTATATAAAAAAAGACTGGATTTGATTTAACATTGTTCATCTGGTCAGCGCCACCTCTGATCGGAGTGTCAGCCTGCAGACACCATCGCGGAAGACCCTGACAAGTCCGCCGCTCTCGGATACGGTGATCCCGACAGCCGGAACATCCCTGGTAATCGCAGCTGTTGCCATATGGCGGCCGCCAAGCCCTGATGGAAGGCTTACTCCGCGTGAATCCGCATCGATGTAGCGGCCTGCGGCGGTGATGTATCCTTCTTTTGTAATGATAAAGACACCGTCAAGCTGCGCAAACTCCTTGACACTCTCCCAGTTCTCACGATTCCTGATATCACAGACAGACAGCGGGTGGCCGGCATAGGGATTCAGGATAGCCTGGTGCGAGCGGGCAAGGAGGGATGAACCATCGCCGATGATAAACGCGGTTCCGATATTTCGACCTTCCCTCCCTTCATGTGCAATCTCAATTGCAAGGGCGAGGGAGGAATGGAGGATATCGGATGGAACAATATCTTCATAGCTGGCGAGATCAAGGTAATCACGCCCATCCCCGACATCATAGATGAGGATGGCAAATGGGAAGACTCCGATGATCTTCCCGCTTGCAACCTCGGTTCTGAGATGATACTGAACAACTGCATCAAGAATATGGTGCTCGCAGAAGAGCAGGAGTTCCTGCATATTTTTTTTGATCATCAGATCAGGCTGATGCTCCTTCACCCAGATGACCGGCACATCAGACTCAAATGGCTGTGATTCGAGGAATGAGAGGATGGCGATGGCATCAACTGAACGTGCAAGATCTGCTGCTGCTGCCATCAGTACCTGATCTTTATCCACGATCATAACAGTTCGCGTATTTTTGAGGGAAGTTCGGATGGCCGTGCTGCAACGGTGATACCCATCGCCTCCAGTCGTTGTATCTTCGATGCTGCATCACCTTCACCCCCTTCGATGATGGCACCGGCATGGCCCATTCTCTTCTCTTTTGGAGCAGAGATGCCTGCGATATAGGCAACCAGTGGCAGATCGAGCGAGAGTGCAGCTTCGGCACCTTCGATCTCAAGTGCACCACCCACCTCACCGATGAGGATGACGGCTTTCGTGAGCGAATCCTCGCTAAATCTCTCGATACAATCGACAAACGTCTCGCCGATCACAGGATCACCCCCGATCCCAACAACCGTGCTCTGCCCGATACCAGCCCTGGTGAGCTCATCAACAACCTCGTAGGTCAGGGTTCCGCTCCTCGAAATGACCCCGACCGGTCCCCGCTGAAAGAGCGGGGAGGGCATGATTCCAAGCCTGCATTCACCTGGAGAGAGGAGGCCCGGGCAGTTTGGACCGATAACGGCTGATCCGCATGAACGTGCATAGGCAACTGCCCTCATCACATCATGCACCGGGATGTGCTCGGTGATTGCAACGATCGTCCCAATCCCGGCATCGGCAGCCTCCATGATCGAGTCGGCCGCAGCACCCGCAGGAACGAAGACGACAGACGCTTCGGTGTCGTGAACAGCCTGTGCCTCCCGGACGGTATCATACACCGGGACACCATGGACTTCCAGACCTCCCTTCCCTGGGGTCACCCCGCCAACAACGCCTGCACCACCGACCGATCGGGCATACTGGTTCATCAGGTCGATGTGAAAGGCGCCCTGGTTGCCGGTAGCACCCTGGACAAGGATTCGTGTCTGTTTATCGCAGTAGATCATGATGAAGCCTCCAGAACAGCCGTTGCAACTGCGTCTTCCATCGTATCAAGCATCCGGTAGCCTGCCCCTTCAAGAAGAGCCCGCCCTTCTGCCTCATTTGTTCCAGCAAGCCGGACGATCACCTGCTGTGAAACACCGGCTGCGATAATGCCACGGGCCACCTCATCACACCGGGTAATCCCGCCAAGCAGATTGACAACGATCACCTTTACAGCCGGAACTGATGCAACCAGCCTGACTGCATGCATCACCCGATCTGAACCGGCACCTCCTCCGACATCAAGGAAATTGGCCGCGGCGCCGTTGTGGTGGGCAATAAGATCGAGGGTTGCCATGGTAAGTCCCGCACCATTACCGATGACGCCGATCGACCCGTTCAGTTCAACGTACGAGAACCCATGCGCCTCAGCCTCTGCCTCACGATCGGTGAGGTCACGGTTCACGCTGATCCCCTGACGGGCAAGGGCATTATCATCGATGATCAGTTTTGCATCGGCTGCAAGAACACCGGACGGTGTGATCACAAGTGGATTGATCTCGGCAAGAAGGGCATCTTTCTCACGAAATGCACGGTAGAGCGCTGAGATAACCGGCATAATCTCTTTCTCACATCCCCGGGTCAGATACCTGAGAATGAAGCCGGGAACCTCACTGAGGAGGGGAGATACATGTGCGCTCCTGACCGCATCCAGCCGCTCCCCGGCGGTCGCTTCGATCTCAACACCGCCTGCTTCGGCAAAGAGGATCACCGGTGAGCGGGTGCTCCGGTCAATGGCAATTGATACAAAATATTCTTTCTGGATGGGAAGCCGCTCCTCCACAAGCACTTCTTTCACAGGAAGGCCTTTGATCTCTTTCTGGAAGAGTTCGGTTGCAACAGCTTCTGCATCATCTGCCGTTGCCATCAGGATGCCTCCGGCTTTACCCCTGCCACCAACATCGACCTGTGCCTTCAATACCGCCGATCCGCCAACCTTATGACAGGCAGCAGATGCCTCTCTGGCACTGGTGATCAGGACACTCTCCGGAACCGCGATTCCAAATGTCGAAAAGACTTTTTTTGCTTCGTATTCAAGCAGTTTCATGAATCTCCTCCTTTCTGCACGATATCCCGACCAAGATTCAATGCCCGGATGTTGAGCTCTTCTGTCCCTTTTGGAACGCTGTCAAGAACAGCCTTCTCCATCGCTTCGAAACTGACGATCCCGGTTGCAGAAACAAGAGCACCAAGCATGACGATATTGGCGACGATCGGCTTTCCAAGTACTTCTTTTGCCTGCATCGTTGCGGGGATCTCTATGAAACGGCATTGTGGGCGGGACTGGACAAGCCCCGTGTCAATCAGCATCAGGGCAGATTCCTGTGCATCTGCACCAAACTTTAAAAAACCAGCCTCAGACATGATCACATAGAGGTTTGGCTCCAGAACCTTTGGGTACTGGATCGGATCGCTACTGATGATGACAGTACTTGAGGATGCCCCGCCACGTGCCTCCGGCCCATAACTTTGGGACTGAACAGCGTATTTTCCATCATACATCGCTGCTGCCCGACCAAGGACAACTGCAGAAAGGATGATCCCCTGCCCGCCGAATCCCGAGAATAATACATCGTACTTCATTCCTTCACCCCGAGTGCCGGTCGGTTGCGCTCAGTCAGTGTACCGACAACAAACATATCATCCGGGATCGGTTTTCCTTCGGCAAGGAGACGGTCACGCTTCTCTTTCAGCAGTGAATGCTCTTTCATCGACGATATCATCGACTGCACATCACGGAGCTTGTTCCGCCGCCCGTAATTTGTCGGGCACTGGACGATGACTTCAATAAACGAGAGACCCGGTCTCTGGAGGCCGGTCTTTATCGCCTGTGTCAGTTCCCTGACGTGGTACGATGTCCAGCGTGCCACATAATTCGCACCCGCAGCAGATGCCAGTTCGCAGAGATCAAAGGGGTTCTCATCCATGCCATAGGGAGTGGTCGTTGAGACAGCCCCCTTTGGCGTACAGGGGCTTCCCTGGCCGCCCGTCATCCCATAGATCTGGTTATTCATACAGATGACGGTGATATCGATATTCCTGCGGCAGGCGTGGATGAAATGGTTCCCTCCAATTGCCGAAAGATCCCCGTCACCGGTGAAGACGACCACATTGAAATCCTTTTTTGCCATCTTCACGCCGGTTGCAAAGGGGAGTGCCCTGCCATGCGTGGTATGGAGCGAGTCGGTTTTGATATATCCCGGCGCCCGTGACGAGCAGCCTATCCCGGATACAAAGACCGTATCATCGATCTTCCATCCAAGAGAGTCGACTGCCTCGAGGGTGCAGTTGATGATTGTGCCATTCCCGCATCCGGCACAGAAGATATGAGGCAGACGATCCTCCCTGAACCAGTCTTCAGCTGTCATTCATGTTCCTCCGCTGATTTCAGAAGATATGACGGAACATGGAGTTCGCCTCCAAGCCGCGGAATCGGGATAACAGGCTGATCGACATGCCGCTGAATCTCCCGCGCAATCTGTCCGAGATTCATCTCGGGAACAAGAAACACCCGTGCATTTGGGAATTGCGTTAGGAGATCTTCAGGGAATGGCCAGACGATCCTGAGATTCAGGTGTCCATAGGTTTTCCCGGGTGCATCCAGGAGAGCCTGGCGAACCGCACGCGTCGGAGCACCATAGGAGATGAAGACGATCTCGGCTTCCGGGTTGACAATATCATAATCTGCAATCTCATGGCGTGCCCGTTCGACCTTTTCCACAAGCCGCATCACCAGCTTCTCATGGAGATCAGGATCGGTTGATGCAGGATATCCTTTCTCGTTATGCGTAAGTCCGGTCACATGAACCCGGTGCCCTTTGCCAAACGGAGTGAATCCGGGTACAAGATCGTCTTCTGGTTCAAATGGAAGCATACCCTCCCTTATCAGCTTTGGAGGAATACATTCAACCTCATCAGGGAACTCCACCCTTTCCCGGAGATGGCCGATGATCTCATCGGACATCAGAAAAGCGGGAACCCGGAACCGATCTGCAAGGTTGAATGCTTTCACCGTAAGGTCAAACATCTCCTGAACGGTTGATGGGGCAAGAGCAACCACGCTGTAATCACCATGCGAGCCAAACCGTGCCTGAAGCATATCCCCCTGGGCAGCCATCGTCGGCTGGCCGGTTGAGGGGCCCCCGCGCTGGATATTGATGACCACACATGGTGTTTCGGTGAATGCGGCATACCCGATATTCTCCATCATCAGGGAAAAGCCAGGACCGCTCGTTGCTGTCATCGACCGCACACCAGTCCATGCCCCACCGATGATCGCAGCCATGCTGGCGATCTCATCCTCCATCTGGATGAATGTACCCCCAACTTTTGGAAGGCTGCGAGCCATCTGCTCGGCAACCTCAGATGACGGGGTAATTGGGTATCCTGCAAAGAACCGGCATCCTGCCGCAACTGCACCTTCTGCACAGGCATCATTCCCCTGCATAAAGTTAATTCGCGTCAATATTCGATCACCACCTTATGCGGTTCAAAGGGGGCCTCCTGAACCCATCTGATCGCCTGATCGGGGCAGATGGTCTGGCATACTCCGCAGAGGCGGCGCTGGTACAGCTGTTGGAGGCGGCAGTTTGTACACCGTCCGGGTCGATCCAGTTCAGGTACAAAGACACCCCGCTTATTCGGCCTCTGCCCCTCCCTGAATATGTTGTATGGGCAGACCATCACGCAGAGGTTGCACCCTTTACACCGTGTATCATCGATAACCAGTTTCATGCAATGGAAACCCTCGCATATAGAATTGTGCGGCTATTCAATAAGCACTTGCGTATCAACGCATTGATCATCGCACCTGATCCCTGATCCATGCATCATACCGTTCCCGTGCCCTGTCATTTACCAGTGAGAAGAGGTTGCCCCCGGCTGCATCTATGCCAACCACCAGCGGGAGATCATTCACCTCAATAACCCAGACAGCCTCGGCCATCCCGAGATCGGGATAGAAGACACCGGTGAGTTTCATATGAGATGCCGCAAGGGCGGCACAGCCTCCGGTAAAGGCAAGGTAGATGCCACGGCCTTTCAGGGAGGCGGCAACATCGTCACTCATCCCCCCTTTTCCAATCAGGCAGCGTACCCCGGCATCGAGGAGGAAAGCTGTCAGCCTGTTCATCCGGGCAGACGTGGTCGGTCCTGCAGCGATGATCCGATCATCCTGGATTACTGGCCCGCAGTGGTAGATCGCGGCCCCCTTTGGATCAAAGGGGATTTTTTCCTCCATCATTCTGAGATGCGCCTCATCCCGGGCCGTATAGATAGTTCCTGATAAAAGAACAGAATCTCCAGCCCTGAGATCGAGAATCTCATCACCAAGCGGAGTTTTAATCTTCACAGACTCACCTTCCGTGTCGCCCGCCTGCATGCCCAGCACTGGATATTTACGGCAACCGGGAGTGAAGCGGTATGACAGTGGGCTTTCTTCACCTTCACGGCAAGAGCAGTGGTATTTCCGCCCAAACCCATCGGTCCGATTCCAAGGTTGTTGATTGCTGTGCAGATCTCTGTTTCATAGGTATCCATCGCATCAATAGGGAGGAGAAGCGCCTCTTTAGCAAGAGCGGCAGCCAGATCAAATGTCCCTCCAATCCCAACGCCGACAACAACCGGCGGGCATGGCCGGCCGCCTGCAAGCAGCACCGTTTCAACAATAAATGCAGGGATCTCATTTCCCTGTGAAGGAAGGAGCATCCCGATGCGTGAGACATTCTCGGATCCTGCTCCTTTCGGAAGGACAGTGATGGTGAGATCAGGTCCTTCGCTGATATGGATCGGCGGGATTGAAACACCGGTATTATCACCACTGTTCTGCCGTGAAACCGGATCGACTGCATTTGGCCTGAGAGGGACAGAGAGGGTTGCACGCCTGACCCCATCATAAACGGCTTCCCTCAGATCTGTTTCATGTAAAGGGTAGCAATGAGGTACCGTCATGTAGATGACAGCAATTCCGGTATCCTGACAGAGAGGGAGATTCAGTCTCCCGGCTTCGGAGATATTCGCGCGAATATTGGCAAGCTCTCCCCGGGCCACGGGATCGGCTTCCAACTCGTATGCAGCATCAATAGCAGCCTCTACATCCGGGGGAAGGAATACCTCAGCCTCTTGGATACAGGCAAGAGTCGCATCCGAGACAGCCTTCCGGAGCGTCTGCTCTTCACGGGTACTCATACCGCCTGATATGATGCGAAAGATGATAAAAGTCGTGAAATATGCAGGTAAAAAAAAGATATTGAAGGTTTTTAGTTCTTCTCTTCGATGACGACACAAACAGGTGTTGGAAGCTTATGTCCGCCATGGAGAAGCGCATACTTTGCTTTCTCAACGTACTGGGGAGATGTCCAGATGGTGAAGACACGCTGTCTTTCGTGTACACGTGCAGCGGTCCCGACTGCCTTTCCAAATGCAAGGCGCATTCCTTCTGAAACACGGTCCGCACCTGCACCAGTTGCCTGTTTGTTCTCCCTGAGAACATGGTGGGGATAGACACGGAGCTTCATATGGAAGTTGCTCCTGCCCACTTCCTTCATAAGGCGACGATTCATGTTCACACGGGCAGCTTCAAGAGCTGTGTGACGAAGCTGACATGCCTCTTTCACTTCCATGTGGAGGGCAACCGGGAATTCTTCCTTCAGATTCCCCATATCAAACTGGACAATCTTCAGGCCCGGGACACCACCCATATATTTCCTGCGTGTATATGCCTTCTTTGAAATGGCCCTGTACATCTTTGCTGGTTTTCGTACCATGTAAAAAACTCCTCGCTATGAAAATATGCTTAATAAAATGGATGGTATGAGGTATAAAAGTTATTGGCTGTGCTCGAGACGATCGATAAATTCCAGCACATTCCGGCGGATGGTTGCAAACTCGACACTGGTACGGTCGCGGGGGCGGGGGATGTCGACATCATAGATCCCGGCTATCCTTCCGGGTCGTGCTGAGAGCACCATGATCCGATCAGCTAAAAAGACTGCTTCATCCACACTGTGAGTAACAAACATAACCGTCTTCTTCGTCTTCTCCCAGATAAAGAGGAGCTCTTTCTGCATCCTGTTTCGTGTCCGCGCGTCAAGGGCGCCAAATGGCTCATCCATCAGGAGGACAGCAGGATCGGTTGCCAGCGCCCGGGCAACCGCCACACGCTGCCGCATCCCTCCTGAGAGTTCATATGGGTAACTATCACCAAATCCTTCCAGACCAACCAGACCGATGAAGCGGTTTACGATCTCCTCTCGCTCTTCATCTGGCATCCCGCGCATCTGGAGGCCGAAGCCCACATTTGCCCGGACGGTTCGCCAGGGATAGAGTGAATACTCCTGAAAGATCATGGCAAGCCGCGGATCAGGGCCGGTGACCGGAGTTCCCCCAACAACAATCTCCCCCGATGTCGGATGATCAAGGCCGCCGATCATCCTGAGAAGGGTGGTCTTTCCGCAGCCTGAAGGGCCGAGGATACAGAGGAACTCACCTTTTGCCACTGTGGCCGAGATATTGTCAAGGGCAAGGAGCTGCTCATTCTGGCGCGCTGTAAAGGTTTTGCTGACATTTCTGAGGACAACAGTCATCTGTTCATCTCCTGCCACTGGAACTTTCGCTTCTCAACTTCACGGAAGAGAATATCCACACCAATCCCGATGATGCCGATGACGATCATACCAGCGATGATCACCTGCACCTGACCCCAGTTGTATGAGTACATGATCAGGTACCCGATACCCGAATTGGTGCCCGGGAGCATCTCTGCAGCAACCACACACATCCAGGCAACCCCAAAACCGACCCGAAGACCCGTCCAGATAGCCGGAGCAGCAGCCGGTAAAATCACATATGCAAGGAGTTTCCACCCTTTTGCACCATAGATCGCCGCAGTCTCAATCCAGGTACGATTCACCCTCCGTACACCATCTATGCTATTGATCAAAATCGGGAAGAATGACCCGATGAAGATGATGAAGACCATGGAGGGAAGGCCGATCTTAAACCATGCTAATGCAAGAGGAACCCATGCAAGAGGTGGGATGGGCCTGAAGAGCTGGATGATCGGGTTTACCAGCTCTTCGACAGGACGGTAACGCCCGATAATAATCCCTGCCGGTACAGCACAGGCAACTGCAAGCCCAAATCCAAGAGCAACCCTCCAGATTGAGAGAAGGGAGTTATCCAGGATACTTCCGCTCCCTAGAATATCCGCCGTCGGTTTGAAAAGGACCGCGGCAACAGATACCGGTTCCGGAAGAATGAATGGATTATTCAATAGAACCGATACAACCTCCCAGGCAACAAGAAGAAAAAGGAGAGGAATGATCTTCAGATACCATTTCATCAGACTTCTTTCACCACCACACCGCTCTCCTGAAGTGCGTATTTAATCTGCACATCCTGGATCGAGCCTCTGGCAGGCGAGGCAATCTTCACTGGTTTACCCTCGGCAGATCGTTTTTCAACCCATGTAATGAATGAGTTCCAGTCGGTAACCGGAGCAGAGGCCGCAACAACAAAGCCAGATCCTTCAGTCTGTGTTGGGAAGAGGATCTTAATAGGCGTTCCCTTGTCGATGGCATTAATCGCGGGCGGGGTGCCGGCATATGCCATCTGGATAGCGTCAGTCGACATGAGTGTCATCAGCGGAGCACCACCCTCGCCGAGTACAAGCCTCACTTCGGCGACAGTTACGCCGTTTACGATCAGATCGGCAACTTCAACCTTGCCCGGGACATCTGAGCGCGGTTTCAGGGCGATACCATATTCGTCATTGAAGTACTGCCATTCCTTCACGGCAACGAAGAGGGGTGCATCATGATCGGAGGGGAGATACCCAAGAGAGATCGGTTTCGTGAGTTTTGCAGGAGTGACAATCTCACCTGCATCAATCATTGCCCGCCCCGCTTCATAGGGAGCAAAGTCAAAGAGCATCCCGCGAACCTCTTCCTTTGAGGCATCCTTGAGAGAGCCGGTCAGGTACCCTATATCACGGAGAGCCAGAATGAATTCATCATTGCTCTTCAGCCATTCCGGTGAGTGTTCTGTTGTAAACCGAATCGTCGGGATAGAGTCCTTCAGGACATCATGGGAGCTGATCGTCACATCGCCAAAGGTCATATCGGAGCCGCCATACAGCCAGTTGGCTGATATCCCGGCGGTTCTCTCGGGATTATTCTGGACATAGTCTCCAGCCAGGATAAAAAGCGCTGCAAACGCATTTGCAACATCTGGATGTGCTGCGATAAAATCCTCACGTGCAGAGAGTGCACAGCAGGTATGATCTTTCCAGGTACCTTCCGGAGGGAGATCCTGTGAATAGCTGACAACAGTCCCGATTCCGGAGACTGTTGCAACAGACACAAGCGGCTGCCAGACCATGAACCCGTCAACCTGGCCAGTCGAGAGGAGCATCGGCATCTGCCCGACTGCCGTATACATGATACCTACTTCACTCTGCACACCATTCGGGGGAGTTACCGGTACTTCTTCTGTGACACAGCCCGCAACCAACAGGGCAAGTGCAAGAAGAGTTATGATACACCCTAACACCTTCATTTTCATAAGTAGAAGTGGTGGGGAAGATAATATAATCTATTGGATTTCGGAATTTCATGGACATTAGGGAGATATTTATTTAATAAATTCTACAAAAAGAAATTTTTTTGCTGAGGATAAGCACCACGGTCCTTCCAGAAAAGAATCGATTTCTACGAAGAGATAATCAGTTTTCAGATACTATCATACCTGAAGAGGAAGAGGATGCGACACGACCAGATACGGGAAGGGAGGCTTGCCGGGGAGCGGAGCGCGCTCATTGCACGGTACCTCTCATCAATGGAAGCTGACCGGAGGATCGCCTCTGCGGATCTCCGGGTGGATATGGCTCACCTGGCGATGCTGAGGCAGCAGAACCTGATACCAAAGGAGCATGCACAGAAGATTGCATCAGAGCTTTTCAGAATGTATACCGAGGGCATCCCGGATGAGGCATTCGATGAGCGTTTTGAAGATATCCATGCGGGAATAGAGGGAGAATTAATTGCAAAAGCCGGTATCGATTCCGGAGGACGGCTTCACCTTGCACGGTCACGAAATGATGAGGTGGCAACCTGCCTCAGGATCAGGGTGCGTGAGCATATTCTGGAGATCCTGACATCAGTTGCCACACTCAGGGAGATCCTTATCCGGCGTGCCGGGGAGCATACAGGAACAGTGATGCCGGGCTTCACCCACCTCCAGCATGCACAGCCAACAACACTCGCCCATCACCTTCTCGCCTATGAAGAGGCCTTTTCCCGAAGTGCAGAACGGCTTATCGAAACTTTTGCCCGCGTGAACCGATCACCTCTCGGGTCAGCCGCATTTGCATCGACTGGTTTTCCGATCGATCGTGAGATGACCAGTCGGCTGCTTGGGTTCAACAGCATCCTCGGGAACTCGATGGATGCGGTATCGGGGAGGGATTTTGCACTTGAGACACTCTCTGCCCTCGCCATTCTGATGGCAGATACAAGCAGGCTCTGCGAAGAGCTGATCCTCTGGAGCAGTGCCTTTGTTGAATTTGTCGAGCTTGATGACATATACTGCTCCACCAGTTCGATCATGCCGCAGAAGAAGAACCCGGACTGTGCCGAGATTATGCGCGGACACGCCGGGACGGTCGCAGGGGCATTCCAGTCCGCACTCGTCTGCATGAAAGGTCTCCCCATGAGCTATAACCGCGATCTCCAGACACTGACACCCCATCTCTGGAGTGGAATCTCACATACCGCTGCAAGCATGGAGATTCTTGCAGGAATGATGGAGACGGCAGTATTCAATGCCGAAAGGATGTATCGGGAGAGTGACCGGGGCTTTTCGACCGCCACCGAACTTGCCGATACACTTGTGCGTGAGTTTGGGCTTCCATTCAGAACAGCACACAACATTGTCGGCCGGGCAGTCCGCTCAAAAGAGATCACCCTGAGCGTAATCGAACAGGCGGGCAAAGAGAACTCAGGCATCTCTCTTCAGGAAATGGGGCTTACAGAAGATCGAATTCGAAATGCACTCGATCCAGCCCTCGTAGTTGCCGCGAAGAAGGTTGCCGGGGGGCCGGCTGAAGAGGCCATCCATGACGCGATACGGATACGCTCAGGTCTTCTGAAGGAGCATAATGAGACGATACAGATGCAGAGAAGAGTTTTACAGGATGCTGAAGAGGAGCTTGTCTCCATGATACGGGGGCTTATTGAAGCATGAAGACCGGAGATCTTGTTTCCTGTACCATTGGCGGGAAGACGCTTGAAGCAGTGTATATCACAGAACGGGATGAGAGGGCTGTCCTGAAACTCCCATCAGGATACAATATCGGAGTGCCATTCCCTGAAATCAGGCATATCAGGGATGGGGAGGAGAGGAAAGGAGTCGAACCTCCTGTTGTGCAGGATTCGAAATTACCTGAGCTTGCAATCATTTCAACAGGAGGCACCATCGCATCCCGTGTAGACTACCGGACAGGGGCGGTCACAAGCAGATCAACTGCTGATGAGATCATCTCAGCCATTCCCCGGCTTGCTACAATCGGGCGTTTCCGAACCAGACAGCCATTCTCGATACTGTCTGAGAATATGAAACCCTCAATGTGGATTGAGCTTGCACGCAGCATCCATGATGAGATTCAGGCAGGCGCCCGGGGTGTCATTGTCACTCATGGAACCGATACGATGGCATATTCAGCATCTGCCATCAGCTTCATGCTGGATACACCGGTTCCCATCATCTTTGTCGGTTCCCAGCGATCAGCCGACCGCCCGAGCAGCGACAATGTGATGAATGCACTCTGTAGTGCTGCTGCTGCATCTGCAAATCTGGGCGAGGTCGCCATCTGCATGCATGGTACCGTCAATGACGATTATTGTGCTGTGCACCGGGCGACGAGGGTACGAAAGATGCACACTTCGCGCCGCGATGCATTCCAGAGTATCGGAGCAGAACCGATTGCCACTGTTAACTACCCGGAACTTGAGGTATCACTACGGAATGATGCAGTAGAAAGAGGAACCAGAAAGCTGACTCTCAGGGATACAATGGAGGAGAAATGTGCCCTTATCTCCTACTATCCGGGGATGGATCCGGCAATCCTTGATTCATATACATCATATCGCGGGCTTGTCATCGCAGGAACCGGGCTTGGCCATGTCGGAACTATCCTTATGGATAGGATACGTGAGCTTGTCTGCAATGGAACAACAATAGTGATGACAACGCAATGCCTCCAGGGAAGAGTCTGCGACCGGGTCTATGATACCGGGAGGGATCTCCTCAGGGCGGGTGTCATCGAAGGAGAAGATATGCTCCCAGAGACTGCTCTTGTCAAACTGATGTGGGTTCTTGGACAGACAGAGAACCCTGATGAGATCCGGAAGATGATGCAGGAGAATCTGAAGGGTGAGATTGTACGGAGGTCTGTGTATGGATTATAAGGCACTCGGCCTGACCGCAGGAATCGAGATTCACCAGCAGCTCGACACAGCTGAAAAGCTCTACTGCCGGTGTCCGACCATTCTCAGGAATATTGATGAGAAAAACGGTGAGATCAGGCGATACCTTAGGGCAACGGTCTCGGAGATGGGTGTCATCGACCGTGCGGCAGAAGAAGAGATGAAACAGATGCGCTTCTTCTCATACTATTCCTACGATACCACCTGCCTTGTCGAGAATGATGATGAGCCACCGACACCGATGAATCCGGAGGCCCTTCAGATCACCCTCACCATCGCAAAGATGCTCTCGATGACCCCGATCTCACAGGTGCATACGATGAGGAAGATGGTGATCGACGGGTCAAACACCACCGGCTTCCAGAGAACGGCACTTGTTGCCATGAACGGGATTGCAGGTGGCAGCTGCAGGATCGAGTCGATCTGCCTTGAAGAGGAGGCAGCCCAGAGAGTGACCGACAAGACATTCTCGCTGGACAGGCTCGGGATACCGCTTGTTGAGATCACTACCGCCCCCTGTATGCATACTCCGGAAGAAGTGAAGGAGATCGCAGAATATATCGGCATGATCCTCCGATCAACCCGGAAAGTGAAACGCGGTCTTGGAACAATCAGGCAGGATGTGAACATCTCGATCAGGGACGGAGCCCGTGTTGAGATCAAGGGGGTCCAGGAACTCGATCTGATCCCGGAGGTCGTCTCCCGTGAAGTTGAGCGGCAGGTGAGCCTGCTTGCGATCAGGGAGGAACTGAAAAGCCGTGGTGCTGAGGTGCTCCCCGGGGAGATTGATGTCACTGATCTCTTCTCATCCACGAAATCGAAGGTGCTGAAGAAGGCGCCATGCATCATGGCTGCGACCCTGAAAGGATTTGCCGGGATCATAGGGCGGGAGATCCAACCCGGACGCCGCCTTGGAAGTGAGATGTCAGATTATGCAAAGAAATGCGGCGTTGGCGGACTGTTCCATACCGATGAGCTGCCTGCATACGGCGTTACTGAAGAGGAGGTTGCTGCCCTGAGGGGGCGTGTGATGGCAGGCCATGGCGACTGTGTGATTATCGTCTCAGGAACAGAACCGCAGGCATCTTGTGCAATCAAACAGGCACTGAAGCGTGCAGGGATGGCACTTGAAGGAGTTCCTGAAGAGACCCGGAAGATGCTTCCCGAAGGAAGTTCCGCATATATGCGGCCACTCCCCGGAGCTGCACGGATGTACCCCGAGACGGATGTTCTTCCTGTTGAGATCACCGGGGAGATGATGGATGCAATCGAGCTCCCGGAGCTGTTGACCGATGTTGCGGAACGCTTCACAGAGGAGCTCGGCATCGATAGCGCGCTTGCCCGCCATATCGCGTATTCAGATCGGCTTCTGACCTTCGAGAAGGCGATTGCAGCCGGGATAAAACCTGCATTAGCTGCACGTACCCTCATCTCAACCCTGCGGGAACTGTCCCGCGATGGTGTGGATTGTGGGGGAGTCCCTGATGAGACGCTCATTGTGCTCCTCTCACGTGTCAATGACGGGGAGATTGCCAAGGAAGCAATTCCCGACATCCTCCGTGCCCTTGCCGGGGGTTCTCCACTCGAAGAGGCAATTTTGTCAGTCGGACCGACATTCTCGGTTTCCGATCTGGAATCATTAATTGAGGGAATTGTCACTGAACGTGCAGAATTCATCAGGGATCGTGGAATGGCGGCGCTTGGTCCGGTGATGGGTGTTGTTATGAAGGAAGTGAGGGGCAGGATAGACGGCCAGATTGTAGCAGATGTTTTAAAGCGATCGATTGAGAAGAGGATTTGAAAAGATATCTTTATCAAAAAGCCAGACAGTAGTTATAAGGAGTTTCACATGGGAAAGACAGGCAGCATAAACTGGCACCAGGTAAAAGGAAACCAGGGACAGATCAGACTGGTTCCTCAGAAGAGTGGTGAGGCTAAGAAGCCGGGACCGAACCAGAGATTTAAGAGACACACCATCGTCAAGAAGCTTGAGCAGAAGATGGCAAACGCCCAGCAGCAGGGCCGTGGGGGCGGAGGACGCAGGGGAGGACATGTTGTCGACCCACGTGTCAGGCGCCACATTCGACGCTCGAAGAAGACGATGATGGGCGCAAAACAGAAATCCAGGCGGTAATAGAAGACTACTACCTACCTTTTTATATTCTTTTATCCCCTGTATATCCATATGGATGTCAGGAATGCAGTTTTATCATGGCAGTATGCTGAGCGTCTCAAGACCGGCATTATCCAGGTATCAAAGATGCTCATGAGCCTGCCGGATTATCCAAAAGAAGAGAGAACAGGCGGTCGAAGAATGTTGATCAGCATCATCGAGGAATTGCGTGCAGATGCGGAGACAGCATCAGCGGCAACCGGGAATGCGGATTTTTCAAAAGTGTCCCACTCACTCTCGGAGATGATCAGCCTCACCGAAAGCAGCCAGTTTGGGCTTGCAACAGAGCGGGCAGGCGAAGGCGTCTCTGCTGCAACAACAGCGGCACAGAAAGCCTGGGAAGTACTACATTCACATGGAATCCTCTGAGTTTCTTGGTTTTCTGAAATCCCGCGGTTCAATCAGGAGTTATACCGGCGAGCAGATTACGCAGGATGAGAGAGAATATATTCTCTCTGCTGCATCAACTTGTCCGACTGCCGGAAACCGCGAGGCATGGGATGTGATCATCTGCAGGCAGGAGGATCTCCTGGAATCTCTTGCAGATGCGGCATTCAACCAGGAGTTTATTGCCCATGCAGGGACCGCTTTTGTCATCTGTGCAAATTATGTCAGATCGATGTCCAGGTATGGGGAGCGGGGGATACTCTATGCTGTACAGGATGCGACTATCGCCGGAACCTACATGATGCTCGCAAGCCATGCCCTTGGGCGTGCCACCTGCTGGATAGGGGCATTTGACGAGGAGGAAGTAAAAGAGATCCTCGGCATACCCCCTCATGTCCGGCCGGTTGCAATCCTCCTGATCGGAGAGGGGAAGGAGCAGGCAGTATCGCCTGAGCGGATGACCATTCACGAACACCTTCATGAGGATTACTGGTAAATTGGAGATTCATTATTATGGCAGATTATCATGTGACACTGGAATCGGCATGGATCGTTAAGGACGTTAAAACCGTTGACGATGCGATCGGTATTGCCATCAGCGAGGCTGGTAAGCGACTCAATCCGACGGCAAAGTTTGTCGAGGTTGAGATCGGGGCAACATCATGCCCAAATTGCGAAGAAGAACTGAATAACGCGCTTATGGTAGCAAATACCGCCCTTGTGGGCCTGACCCTGGATATGAAGGTCTTCAAGGCGGAGTCCGAGCAGCATGCCGAGCGTATCGCAAAAGCGACAATCGGAAAAGCACTCAGGGAGATTCCACTTCAGGTTGTGGAAGTGATCGAGATATGATTCATGTCGTCGGCCATACGGCGACAGATCATATCTTTCGTGTCCCGCATCTTCCGGATCCAAACACCTCGACACAGATCCTCGACCACCAGATCTTCTTCGGCGGCGGGGCAGCAAATATCGCTGTCGGCATTGCAGTCCTTGGTGGAGAATCAACACTCGTCTCCGCTGTAGGGGGCGATTTTGAAGGAACAGATTATGACCGCTGGCTTCATTCACATCATGTCGGCAGGTACTTCTACATCGAGGAGGAAGCCCACACACCCCTTGCCTGTATGTTCACCGATGAACGGGAAGATCAGATCACCTTCTTTGAATGGGGTGCATCAGAGGCTTTTACAAAAGCTGATCCACCGTCATTTGACTTTGTGCATATGGCAACCGCCGATCCCTCGTACAACGTGAGGGTCGCGGAGCGTGCCGGTTTTGCTTCTTTTGATCCCGGACAGGATATCCACAAATATAGTGCCGAGCAGTTTGAACAGCTGCTTGATTCAATTGATATTCTCTTCGCAAACCGGTACGAGGCAGAAATTATGGCAAAAGTTCTTTCGCATACTGAAGAGGAGCTTTCTGCACGCGTTCCTGTTGCGATCTTTACCCAGGGGAAAGAGGGAAGCAGACTCTACGAAGATGGAGCGCTCACGATAATCCCATCAGTTCCGGTGACGCTTGTTGATCCGACCGGGGCTGGCGATGCATATCGTGCAGGGTTCCTGACGGCCTATAAGAAAAAGCTGCCTCTTGCAGACTGCTGCCGTATCGGGACGGTTTGTTCGTCATTTGTCATCGAGAAGACCGGGTGTCAGACGAATTTACCGACATGGGATCAGATGCAGGATAGGCTGGATACATACTTTGGGTGATATGCAGGTGTATGCGGCACTGACGTCAGGTGGAAAGGATTCAGTCCTCTCCATCCAGCTTGCCCTTGATGCCGGGCTTGATGTTGGATATATCGTCTGCGTCCGGCCGGATAATCCGGATTCCTATATGTTCCATTCATCAAACCTGGATGCGGTCCGACTGATCGCAGAACGGGGCCGGATGGAGTACATAGAGATTACAACCCACGGTAAAAAGGAGGAGGAGCTGGTTGATCTTGAGAAAGGGCTCTCTCTCCTTCCAATCGAAGGCATAGTCGCCGGTGCAATCCAGTCGAAGTACCAGTATGATCGGGTCAGCACCATTGCAGGGAGGCTGGGGCTTTCTGTCTTCACCCCCCTCTGGCAGAAGGATCCGGAATGGATCATGGATGAGGTGGTACGTCGGCTTGATGCAATCATCGTGGTCTGTGCAGCAGACGGGCTGGGTGAAGAGATGCTTGGCACCCATATTGATGCCGGAGTGGTAGAGAGGCTGAAGCAAATCTCAGCGAAGAACCGGATACATATCGCAGGAGAGGGGGGCGAATACGAGACCCTTGCAATAAACGCACCCTTCTATAGCACCCCAATCAGGTGGAGCGGCGAGATGCGCAGGGTTTATACTGGCAGAAGTGAATTAATTCTCAACGGATTGTGGTAGTATGGCTCCGGGGGGCGACGTCAGGATCGAGAGATTATCGCGGTTTATCTTTACCGCCCCCTCCTGGCCACGATCCCTTCTGATCATTATCATTCTCGGTTTTTTAATAGACATCGCATTAATTAGGGCACAGGAGCCGATCTGGTTCTTCGGATCCATCGGTTTTACTCTGCCTGCGCTCTTTGCCTTTTATTTTACCCGCCAGTTTATCCATTTATCAGGAAAGAAACTGACCTGGAACAGATCCGGGCTTCTTGCCCTGGCATCAGTGGTTGTCGGAGTTATTATCACCGCCTTTGCTGCCATAGGCGTAGATTCAGGGTTCTATCTTCCGATAACCTACGCAACCGGTCTTGGCATGGTTCTCTCACTCCGGATGCCCGTCCTTGTCGCAGTTGCAGATTACCGGCTCAGGAGAATGATCATTCCTGCGGCACTCCAGAGCCTGTTTGGACTGTGTGCAGGATATTATTATTTTGGGCAGGAATTTCTTCTCTGGGCAGGCGGGCTCCTGATCATCTTCGGAATAGGCAGCTCCATATTCATCTGGCTCATCGAAAGACCCCTGAAAAGGGCCTTTGGGCTCTCCGGACTGAGCTTTCTGAATGCATTCATTGCCCATATGACCGATGGATCGAAGACCCTGGAAGATTTCTTCTCTGAGATAGGAGAAGAAGTAACAATTCCACAGGTGAGCCTCTTCTTTTCGCGTGATGGTGCAGGTGATGCGGTACTCACAGTACCCAATATCCATCCCGGACCGATGGGCGAGATAGGGAGTGCGAACCTCCCCAAAATCATTCACGATCGGTTTGATGAGGAGGTCTTTGTCGCCCATGGGTGTGCAACCCATGATTTTAATCTTGTTTCAGAGTCTGAAGTTGAAGTGATCATTGATGCGCTTGCCAAGTCACAGAAGAACCTTATTTATTCTGAGGGGGCAAGCAGGCCGGTCAGGACCCGATATGGAAGTGTCGAGATCCTGACCCAGCGGTTCTCAGATTCGATCCTTATGATCTCCACCCGTTCACCTGAAAAGACAGAGGATATCGACTTTAATATCGGGATGACGATCATGGCCGAGGGACACCGGTGGTTCCGTGATGTTGCCTTCATAGATGCCCACAACTGTATGACAGATGTCTCTTCCCCGGTGCTGCCCGCAACCCCGCTTGGAACTGAATATTACCGTGCAGCCCTCGCTGCAATGGAGAAAGCGGTTAAAGAACCACTTCTGCCGTTCTCTATTGGGATATGCCACCGACGCCTGCCATTTACACGGATGGAGGGTTTTGGCGATCTTGGCATTCAGGTGCTTGCGATGAGCGTTGAAGGCACAAAATGCGCCTTTATTCTCTTTGATGGCAACAATATCCAGGAAGGGGTGAGAGAAGAGATACGGGAGGCAGTGAGTGATCTCGTTGATGAATGCGAAATCATGACGACAGATACCCATGTTGTCAATACCGTGAGCGGGAAGAACCCGATCGGCCATATCATTCCCGTCTCTTCGATCATTCCCCATGTCAGATCTGCTGTTCTTGAGGCACTTGATGACCTGAAACCCGCGAAGTCGGCATCTGTGACAACATGGTGTGAAGGACTCATTATCTTCGGCTCTCACCGGATTGCCCAGTTTGCAGGCACTGTGAATGCCATGCTTGTCTTTATTCCTCCATTAAGTCTCGGGATGTTGATCCTGGCATTTATCCTCTCCATCCTGACCTTCTCTGTCATCGGATTATACTGGTGACCTGAGGAACTGATGAGGTTTTTGAAGAGGCATTCCGAAGACCTTTTTAATGAGGCAGGCATATTATTATAAGCATTTCAGGGCGGTTGTATTCGGGGTGGTTTCTCTCCCCACAGGTGCCAGATAATGCAGTCAACAGCGCCTCAGTGGCTTAGCCCGGCATAGCGGCTGATTTGTAATCAGCAGGTCCCGTGTTCAAATCACGGCTGAGGCTTCTCATTTTTTGATTTTGCTTTTTAAAGGAGAGTTATTCCGTTTTTTCCAGGATGGAAAAGACCTGCTTTTCAGGTGCGACTGAATTCATAATATGGAGTGCATACGCAACCGCAACAAGTGAACCGAGAGTGTTTCCAAGCATATCAAAGAAAGTATCCTCTGCTCCCAGATTATAGGTTGATCCGGTCAGAGCGTCAATTGTAAGCTCACATATCTCCCATACCACACCAAAAAAGAAGACAAGAAGGATTATTCCTGCAACGATATGAAATGGTGAGAGCCGGACACCCCTCATGCCAAGGTAGAGGAGAGATGAGAAGATAACAAGGCCAAGAGCAAAGCCTGAGATGCAATGTGCCACCTTGTCGTAGTAGGGAGCATATATCCAGTAATACTGGTTTATTCCACCAGCAACATGGAAGATAAGGGCAATTGCCACTGCAAAGTGAGTTCCTGCTGGCAGCCGGATGGATAAAAGGAACTCCATGAGAGATGGGATGAATATAAGACCCATAGAGATGATGACAACAAAGAAACGGACGGTGTCTCCATTGATAAAAGCCGACCATGCAAACCAGGTCAAGAGAGATTCGATAATGAGCAAAAAATACAGTTCAATTGATCGAAATTTCATAGGAATATTCTTAGTTTTGGTTTGAGGCTTTTAAAGGTTGTCATCTCCCTGTTGCCGCCTCTATGATGGTAAGCGTAGGATCGGAACGCCCCTTGGCATCTGTTGAAGCAGAGATCTAAAAAGGCGATTAATAAAAGAGCCAGAATATTCAGCAAAAATGATAAAAAACCTTTAGATTTGAATATGTTCACGACGAGGAGATCAATTAATCCCAGAGGGGGCACTCCTCGCCGGTATCTGTATCTGCTATAGGGGCATATAATCCTTTGCCTCTCTTATACCCTCCTAAATGCTCCTGAATGACTGCTTCGAGAGAGAAGAGGAAATATAGTTACAAAATAACCAATACCATTATAATCAACTAAACAATCAACACTACATTATGCCCGCCCCCGGTACATCCACTCCATCCATATCAATTCTCTATGTTGATGATGAGCCTGCTCTATTGGAAATTGGCAGGATCTTCCTTGAAAAGAGCGGAGATTTTACTGTTTCAACAAGTGATCGTGCAGATCAGGCGGTAGAGCTCCTTGGAAAAGAAGAATTCGATGTAATCGTTTCGGATTATCAGATGCCGGGAATGGACGGGCTTCAGTTTCTCCAGCATCTGAGGAAGAATGGGAATCAGACACCCTTCATCATCTTCACCGGAAAGGGGCGTGAAGATGTGGTGATTGAGGCACTCAATAGCGGTGCCGATTTCTATCTCCAGAAAGGAGGAGATCCGAAGTCACAGTTTGCCGAACTCTCAAATAAGATCATGTACGCTGTTGCCAGGAGAAGGAGCGAGATGAAACTCGCACATACCTTTGAACTGATGCGCTACATCATTGAGCACAATAATGCCTCCGTTGCCGTGCATGATCTGAATATGGACTATATCTTTGTCAGCCAGCGGTACCTGGAGACATATGGCATTACAAATCAGGATGTCATTGGCAGGAGCCATTACGACGTCTTTCCGGATTTTCCGGAGAAATTGAGGGAGATTCACCGCAAGGTACTCGCCGGGGAAGGAGTGTTCAGTGAAGACGATGATCCCTATCCACGCGAAGATGGTTCGCTCGACTGGACACGATGGGAATGCCGCCCCTGGTTTGAATCGGACGGGACAATCGGCGGGCTCATTGTCTATACCGAGATCATCACCGAGAGAAAGCTCAGGGAAGAGGAGATTCTGCGAAAGAACGAGGAGCTCGCTGCAGCTGAGGAGGAGATGCGGTCACAGCTGGAAGAGCTTATCGCAACCCATGACGCCCTCGAAGAATCAAATGAATACCTAAATAGCCTGATATCATATGCAAATGCACCGATCATCGTCTGGGATCCGGAGTACACCATAACCCGCATCAACCATGCATTTGAGGAACTGACCGGAGTTTTTGAAGAAGAAATACTCGGGCAGAAGCTCCCGATCCTCTTTCCTGAAGATTCAAGAGATGAATGGATGGTTCTCATCAATAAGGCGATGGAGGGTGAGCGGCTTGAAGGTGTAGAGATCCCGATCATCCACCAGTCAGGCAGAGTCAGAAGCGTCATCTGGAACTCTGCTGCGATCATGGATTATGATGGAACAACGCTTCGATCGGTCATTGCCCAGGGCCAGGATATCACCGAACGAAAAGCTGCGGAAGAGAGCATCAGAAAATACATGCGTCGTGAAGCGGACATTATCAACTTCCTACCGGATGCCACCTTTGCAATCGATACCGATGGAGTTGTGATCGCCTGGAACAGGGCGATGGAAGAGATGAGCGGGGTGCCGGCGGAGGATATGCTTGGAAAAGGCAATTACGAGTATGCACTCCCCTTCTATCGTGAACGGCGCCCACTTCTTATCGATCTTGCTTTGAGGGATGATCCGGATGTCAAGTCCAGATACCCCTATGTCAAACGGCGTGGGGATACAGTCTTTTCCGAGATCACATTACCTCACCTTCGGGGCGGGGAGGGAGCCGCACTCTGGTTTACGGCATCACGCCTGTATGATGAAGAGGGAAATGTTGCCGGCGCCATTGAGTCAATCCGGGATATCACAGAATTAAAGAAGATTGAGGAAAAAAGCCGGGCAATTGCCGGGATGCTCGATATTGCCCCAAACTCAATTACCGTCCATGATTATGATGGACATTTCCTGTATGCCAATCAGAAGACCTTTGAAATTCATGGATATTCGAAAGAGGAGTTCTTCTCGAAAAACCTTGCAGAGATTGATGTCCCATCAAGTGCTGCACGGATTGAGGAACGGATGCAGCAGATCGCTCAGTATGGAGAAGCATCCTTTGAGGTTGAACATCTGAGAAAAGATGGATCTAGTGTCCCACTTGAGATCTTTGTCAAGCAGGTTGAGTGGGAAGGAAAACCCGCGATGCTGAGCATCGCAACCGACATCACTGAACGGAAAGCATCAGAGGCCGCACTTCGGGAGAGCGAGAGCCGCTTCCGGGAACTTGCAGAACTCCTTCCGCAGGCAGTCTATGAAACAGATCTACAAGGCACCCTTACCTATGCAAACCATATGGCATTTGAGATGTTTGGTTATTCACAGGAAGATGTCGATGCAGGGTTAAACGTCCTCTCAACTCTCAGCCCTGAATTTCGGGAGAAGGCGAGGGAAAACTTCTTAAAAGTAGTGAGAGGGGAAGAATTGGATGAGCCGATACGTGAGTATCTGGCGATCAGAAAAGATGGAAGGACGTTCCCAATCAACATCTACTCATCACTCATTATAAGAGAGGGGGGATTAGCCGGTGTTCGAGGCATCATCATCGATATTACCGAGCAGAAGAAGCTTGAAGCAGAGCTGCAAAGAAGCAGGAACCGCTATCGGTCACTTGTCTCGAATGTTCCCGGGGTTGTCTACCGCTGCCTGCTTGATTCAGACTGGACTATGCTGTTCCTGAATGACGATATCGAGGAGATCAGCGGATACCCAGGCAGTGATTTTATCCGGAACGCCGTCAGGACATATGCAAGTATCATTCATCCCGATGATTCCGCATATGTTGAGAGATCAATCAATGAAGCGGTCAGCCTAAATGAGCCCTGGGAGATCGAATATCGGATCTATACCAGAAATGGTGATACAAGATGGGTGTATGAAAATGGGAGAGCCGCCATAGACGGAGAGGCGGAGACACGGGTGCTGGATGGAATCATTCTTGATATCACAGATAAGAAGCATGCTGAGGAAAAAGTCAAAACAGAGCAGGAGTTTATCAAAACCCTCCTTGACACATCACCTGCATTCTTTGTAGCGATTGGAGATGACGGAACACTTCTCAAGATGAATGCGGCACTTCTTGAAGCAGTTGAATACAGGGAAGAGGATCTGATCGGAAAGAATTACCTCACTGCAATTGTTCCGGAAGAAGAGCATGGGTGTCTCGCAGGCATTTTTTCCCGTATTATGAATAATGGAGAATCGACGATCAACCAGAACCATATAATCAGCAGAACCGGCAAAAGACTCCTCATCGAGTGGCATGGACGGCGGGCATCTTCCGGTGGTATGGCACCCGGATTTATTGTCGGAGTCGGGATTGATATTACCGGGAGAATTCAGGCCGAAGATTCACTCAGGGAAGCAAACCGGAAATTAAACCTTCTCTCAAGCATCACCCGCCATGATATACTGAATAAGATAATGACAATCAAAGGGTACCTGGAAATTGCCGGTGAGACAGAATCAGATGAGGAACTCGCAGAATACCTTGAGCAGCTGAAAGCCGCTGCTGATGCAATAGAAAGACAGATTGAGTTTACCCGCCAGTATGACCAGATCGCTGTAAATGAACCTGAGTGGATCTCGTTATCAGGCCTTCTGGAAGAGATAGATGATTCATTGTTACCAATCACTGCTGTTTGTGATCCTGTGCTGATCTATGCCGAGCCGATGATCGGGAAGGTCTTTATGAACCTCTATGATAACGCCCAAAGGCATGCAGAAGGGGCAACAGGCATAACAATTCGATGCCAGGAGAGGGATGACGGCCTCCTTATCACCTGGGAGGATGACGGACAAGGCATCCCCTATGATCAGAAAGAGATGATCTTTGAGAGCGGGGTTGGAAGACATACGGGTTTTGGCCTTTTCCTTGTCAGTGAGATCCTTGAGATTACCGGAATTACCATTTCAGAGACCGGGGTGCCCGGAGAGGGGGCGAGATTTGAAATCCTGGTTCCAAAAGGAGGATTTTGTATTCAACCTTCAATGGAAGAGATAGATTCCGATCAGGGAGGGAACCATTCCTTCTCTGGACAATAAGTGTCTGAGAGCATTCACACCAGAGCCTGATCTCATGCTCACACCCCCTCTGCCGGCAGTTTTGGCAGTGCATTTCTGTAATGCCAGAAGATGAGTGCGAGAACCACATAAAAGGCAGCAGCAAACCAGCCAAATTCCCCAAGCATCATCTCCCCGGCATCAGTCATTTGGGTAAGTGCCGGGTAGAACTGCTGGATAAGATAGTTCCAGAAGCCATGAAAAAGGACGGCAGCCCAGACACTTCCCGACATAAGGCGGAGCCAGGCAAGGATGAGTCCTGCACCCATCACTGAGGGGATGAAGACGGCAAGGGAGAAGGCGAGTGATCCTGCCCCATGATAGGATCCAAAGATGATCAGCGGGAAGTGCCAGACCGTCCATATGCCGCCGGATATCAGTGCGAGGGGTGTGAAGCTCTGGAACCGGGCAAGTTCCGGAACCAGAAATCCCCGCCATCCGAACTCCTCACCGGCTGCTGCGAAGAGGTTGAATCCAACTGCGATGGTGAGTGTGGGGATGAAACTGATTGAGAGAAGAATCGCTGCACCCTCATGGCTGAAGGGGGCTATAGCTGATATCCAGGCCGATCCAAACATCAGGAGCCCTGCTCCAATTGGAATGAGCACAGCAACAAGGAGCCAGATCGGCTTTTTGACAGCCATTCCAAATCCCTTCAGGTTCCGCTGAAAGTACAGGCGGGTAATTATGGCAGCAAGCGTCGGGCACCACATCACGGCGATAGTATAGAGATAGAGGCGGGTCGCATTGTCTGCCAGTGCAGGTGTCCCTGAGATCAGGTACCAGAAGAGTGAAGAGAAGATGAAGGTGAGGATGACGAATGTCAAAACCATGATCTTTGGATTTGGGGGGATAGTGTATCCTGTTTTGATACCAAAGGAAGCAGTGGATTCCATATACTAATCTTTTTCATAGAGATTAATATTGTGATTCCGGTATTTTCAGGCTACTTCACCGGGGTTATGTGAGAGAGAGTCCATCCATAAATATAATCGTCAATGCTCTACATGATTCCTGTATTTTCAGAATATATGCATAACTATTGCCTGAGAAATGAATTGATGAGTGAAAAGACAAAAGTCAACTTTAATTTAGGGACTTCGAAAAAGAGGTTGATCCATAGAAAGATATATACACGATTCAACGTGATAGCTATATGTACATGCCAACTACACACATTGTTTTTGTGGGAAACCAGAAGGATCGCCTGATCGAGTCGATCAGCGCCCTTCGTGAGATTCCTTTTTCAAAACTCTTTCTTATCGTCGGGGAAGATAAAAATAAAGCCAGTGAACAAAATATAAAAAAGATTGCCAAGCAGATTCAGACCGAGCTGAAGATGCTCTGGGATATTGACATCCGGGCAGTTGACAAGCAATCTGTTCTGAAGGCAGCAAACCAGCTCTTCACGATGATCACTGAAGAGAAGATGATAGGAAATGATGTCTTCCTGAATACATCCGGCTCAACCCATACCCTGTCGGTTGGTGCCTATATCGCCGCCTGCATGACCGGATCGAAGATGATAACAGCCATTCCGAAATATGATGAAATGGGAGAAGAGATCGGAATTGAGGAGGTCATTGAGATCCCGGTCATCCCGGTGGATTATCCTGGTGAAGAGCAGCGGCATATCATCACTCTCATTGGAGAGGGAGTCGAGTCACTTGACAGCCTTATCTTCATGATCACTCCCGATATCGAGAAGGATAGCAAGGAGTTCAGGAGCGAGCGGAGCCGGCTCTCCCACCACCTCTCAAAGCTTGAAGAGGCCGGGTTCATTAAAAAGGCAAAGAAAGGGCGCAATATCTCGATACGGCTCACTGAACTGGGCAGAATGCTCGCCGATATGGTAAATTCAAAACTTATATAATCACTTTTTTCCTCCAGACAGTAAATGATTGAGAGCTGTTTGGGGACTATTTGCACAAAACGAGAGAATAGCATTCAGGAAGAATGATACACAGTCCGGGGCATTTTATTTTCCATATTAACTGACAACTTCTTCCTGATTCGCCAAAAACGGAGTCTGATGCTGTTTGGGCGATGAGATCAGTGACCCCGTCACCTTTTTGTACATCAATACCCAATAATGAATACGTTAGAACATGAGTGGACAAAAAGAAACACAAGATATGAGCAGACCATATATTCACGGCAGATCAAAGAGAGAGGCAGAACGACTCTCCGATCAGGCAGATACACTCACCCGGATCCTTCACCATGATACCAGATATCCACACGGATGCAGGGTGCTTGAAGCAGGATGCGGTGTCGGTGCCCAGACTGCGATACTCTCTGCCCATTCTCCGGGAGCAACGATAACATCAGTTGAGATATCACCCGAATCTCTCCGGATTGCCCGGTGGAGAATGAGAGAATTGCATATTAAAACAGTTGACCTTGTGAATGGGGATATCTTCACTCTCCCCTTCCGCGAGTCTGCTTTTGATCATATCTTTGTCTGCTTTGTGCTTGAACACCTCCACAACCCACGCTCGGCACTTCTGAAACTACGCTCCCTGCTGAAGACGGGTGGAACGATTACAATCATTGAAGGTGACCATGGATCAACCTTCTTCCACCCCGACAGCCCATTTGCACAGGAAACCATTCGAACGCTTATTACGCTCCAGGCAGAGAAAGGAGGAGATGCCTGCATCGGGAGAAGACTCTATCCGCTCATGAAAGAGGCAGGGTTCTCTGATGCGGCGGTGTCAGAGAGGATGGTGTATGTGGATGCAGGCAAGCCCGATCTTGTGGAAGGTTTTACCAGAAAAACCTTTATTGCCATGGTTGAAGGAGTTCGCGAGGAAGCACTCGCACGTGGACTGGTATCACAAACTGCCTGGGAGAAGGGGATAGCCGACCTTGAGAGAACTACTGAGGCAGACGGGACGTTCTGCTACACCTTCTTCAAAGGAACTGGTACGAAAGGATAATCATCCAAATAGCTCAGCAAGGCTTATCATCCCTTCAATCCATGAATCCGCATGGACTTTCGAGGGCACTTTCTCCTTCTCCTTTTGATCTGCTTCATAACAGCCCTGCCGGTTGCCGGATCAGATCAGCTCCCTGTGCAGCCACCCGGGCCGCTTGACCCGGAAGAGGTCGAAGCGTTTCTTGATGAGATCATGCCGGCAAACCTCGCCCTCTACAATGTGCCTGGGGCAACGGTTGCGGTTGTGAAAGACGGAAAGCTCGTTATTGTAAAAGGGTATGGTTACAGCGATATCGAAAAGCGGGTGCCTGTGGATGCGGACAATACGCTCTTTCGGATCGGATCGATCACCAAACTCTTCACCTGGACTGCTGTGATGAAGCTTCAGTCTGAAGGCAGAATCGATCTCGATACTGATGTGAACCAGTACCTGAAAGATTTCCAGATACCAGACACCTATCCCGGTGAGCCGATAACAATGCGCCACCTGATGACGCATACTGCCGGGTTTGAAGAGTATATCTGGTTTATGGCAGTTGATAATGTTGATAATTTGATATCATTCAGGGACTATTGTGCCGGCTATATGCCCGCACGGGTCAATCCACCCGGCAAGGTCTCATCTTATTCAAATTACGGAACCACCCTTGCAGCAGTTATAATCGAGGATGTCACCGGAGTTCCGTTTGAAGTATATATCAACGACACTATCCTCTCACCACTCCGGATGGAGAGCACCAGTACAGGAGAGGATCTCCCTCCTGAAAGAGCAGAAAGACTCTCGAAGGGATATGTATTCAGCCGGAAGAATCAAGCCATCCATGATGACATCTATAATATCGGGCCTGCCGGAACAATAAGCTCCACAGCACCGGATATGGCGGCATTTCTTGCCATGCATATGAAAGGTGGGAGCCTGGATGATGTCACAATCCTTCCCCGTGACACCGCTGGGCTCATGCATGCAGAGTCATTCACAAATGATCCCCGCGGCTCGGGCATGTGCCTTGGCTTCTATGAGATGCATGTCAATAACAGGCGGCTGATCGGTCATGGCGGAGATACCAACACGTTTCATTCGCTGCTGCTCTTCATGCCAACAGAGCAGGCAGGTTTCTTCGTCTCCTATAATAGCGTCGGCGGAGGGGCAGCGAGAAATGAACTGCTCCGGGCATTTATGGATCACTATTACCCGGCAGAAGAGGTAGCAATCCCCAAACCAGATCCACTGAACACTGCCTATCTTGAGAAATATATGGGCACCTATGAGACCAACCGGCGCAATATGGCACATTTTGAGAAGTATGTCGCCAAACGATCACCAATTGTGATCTCTGTTTCAAGTAATGGAACACTCCTCCTTGAGCACCCCGGAAATGCTCAGGAATATTATATGATTGAAGAGGATATCTTCGCACTCCCGGATGGAGACCCCCAGTGCACCGGAAACCTCATCTTTCATCTCGGTTCTGCCGGGAAGCCGGAGTTTTTCGTCCTTCAAAACGTCCCAATTCTCACGTTTGAGAGGCTTGCCTGGTATGATACACCGTCATTTCTGGAGAATGTGAAAAATGTCGCAGGGATTATTCTTGCAACGGTACTCATCTGGCCGCTCCTCGCTGCATTCAGGCGGGCATATGCTATACCTGAAAAGGCAATGCCACGCCACGCCCGGATTGCCCGATGGATTGCCGGTGCATCCGCGTTCTCGCTCCTTGGATTCGTCCTGGTACTACTACCCGAAATCATAGATAACGAGACACTCGTCTCAACATACCTGATCAGTCCGGTTCCACCAGTTGAGTTTACCCTCGCCCTGATTGTCCCGGTACTTTCGCTTCTGTTGACGCTGCTGACAGTTGGTTTCGCTGCCATTGCCTGGAAAGAAGGGTACTGGAACCGCCTGCACAGAATCCATTATACGGTTGTTGCTGCTGCCGCAGTTGCGATGCTCTGGTGGATCAATTCCTGGAATCTCTGGGTATTCTGCCTCTGAGAATCACTATTTTTTGTATCTTCTCCGAACTCCCCCATACCAGGTTTAAATAGATTCTTATTAGCTGCTCAGATATCATCAGAAACCCTACACACCAGGATAATTGCCCCTCTTCGAATCAAGAGAGGGAAAAATGAGTGATCCATTGTTTCCCTCCATTCGATCTCCGGGCATACACATACCTTTATAGAATGTCCTGACAGAATATGATCTACGATACCATTATGAAATTCTCTCTCATTGTCGAAAAGGACGAGGATGGGCGGTATGTCGTGGAGTGTACTGACCTGCCGGGATGTATGAGCGAAGGAGAAACGCTCAAAGAAGCTATTGACAATATCCATGAAGCAATCATTGGCTGTCTGAGCTCGAGATTAAAGATGGCATCTGAGAATATCCAGATCAGTTCTCTTCCATCTCATATGAGGACTTTTTTTCCAAATTTCTGATCATCTAATCCCTGATTCCTGAGTAAAAGAATCTAAATGTCGTGGCTTCATCCTCACAAATGATCCCCTTTCATACAAGCGACAGTGCATAAGAAACTGTGGTTGAGGAAGAGAGAGGAAACAGTAACAAGTAATGGGCGCGAAGCGCCATCTATCCTCAATGGCGGGGCTATAAGCCTCGCTTGGTGACCGATAGGTCGCCTTCACCGAGCTCCGAAGGGGGATGGCAGTGCCCCCCCGGAGGATGTTCGGTGACCAGTCCTAACAAGTGTATGAATTCACATCTGACGATCAAGGGGTTTGAATCATGCACTTGGAACAACTCAATCTCGTGCTGAAGATCCATGATTCATGAACTGTCAAATGTATAGAGATCCCGCCTTTTCGAAAACTTTACAATTTGTCTTTGTATCGCCGGTTATTGAGAGAGGAAATCCGAGAATTGGAACTACAAGTATTGCCCCCCCGCCCCGTCCGCATGTGCTTCGCAGGGAGGTATTACTGGCTGGCCGCAGATACAGCACGGGAGGGGGCGGGAAAGGTTTGTAGGCTGCCAGAAGCAGATAAAACCCGATTCTCACGAATCGCCTTTCAGGTTGCTCTCTTGAGCAAGGTTTTATCACCTCTGTCATCCTGATCTTTTCCCAGCCCGCCCCCCGATACCTGCACCGCATCTGCTTCAATTGTTATTAATTATTGGAGTGTTGCGTCTAAGAAGCATGTTTTTGCTACATACCATTTTTTACGTATTATTTGTGCACTGCTCCCTATCTTTCCCTCAACCCTGTTTCTATTCCACGGGCAGGAGATTCAGCCTGATCCCTGCACCATACAGACTCAATTAGGAGCCTACAAACGATATCCTTATACATATATACCTGCCTTTCTCTGGAAGGGTTATCCTGATGACAGTGGAGAGAAGGGCACAAGATGAGCTTGCAGATCGGATCATTCATGATGCAACCGCACGCGATGACGGCCTGATCATGATGCAGGGTTTCATCCATCATCTTGCCGATTCCAACCTCCTGAAGCGCTGCGGAGAGGAGCTGGCAGAGCATTTCAGGCATCTCTCCCCGACAAAGATACTGACCGCCGAGGTGAGTGGGATACTCGCGGCACTCCCCACCGGAATGGAGCTTGGCATACCGGTATTAATCGCCAGAAAAGAGCTCCCGAAGACCATGCAGGGACCATATTTTCACGATAGCCTGCATTCACGGACAAAAGGACACAAGACGGATCTCTTCATCCTGACGGAATACATTGGGAGCCAGGACCGGTTGCTGATCATCGATGATGTGCTGGCACGGGGGGAGACTGCCGCCGCACTGATCAGGGTTGCCGATATGGCGGGTGCGGAGGTTGTTGGTGTCGGGGTGCTTGTTGAGAAGACATTTGAGGCAGGGAGGGATCGGATCCGGGCAGGAGTCCCGGTGCATGCTCTTTGTGCAATAATGGGGGTTTGCGAGGGGGAGATACGAGTGGCAGATGAAGAAAAAAGATTTGAATAAGCGATTGAAAAATAGGTTGTTTTTTCAACCAACAGCCAATCAATTACCGGCCTTCTTTGTATAATAGTATGCCACGCCAGCTCCAATTATGATGATAGCAGCAAGGGCGATGATCAGGTACATCCAGGGGATCCCGGAGGGTTCATCAGATTCACCTGGAGCTGTAGCCTGAACACTCTGATCTGGGCTTAAAGGATCCTCTGTAACCGGATCAGTAACCGTGACCCCTACTTCCTGTGAATCATCGGTTGCCACTGGCTCCTGAGCAGTGCCGTTATTTTCCTGTGTCGGGAAGGGAGTCGGGGTTGGAGTAGCAATTGTTGCACCATCTTTCTCAAGTGCTATTGCAAATGTGGAGAAGCCGGGTGTTGTTGCTTCATAATATGCCATGCCACGTTCAACCCGGACAAGGGTTGTCGGGAGGCTGGTCCATTCACCATTTACATTGCGCATCATGACGACATCAGTCGTCTGCATCCCCATTGCATTCAGATAGCCTACAGGTACCCCGAAGCTGATCGTTGCCCCCGCACCTACATGACCGGCTGTTTGGCCAACAGGAGTGATTGACATGAACTGGTAAACCGGAGGAGCCGGTGGAGGCGTGTTTGGTGGAAGAGCTCTGATCTGCTCGACAGAAATGATTGCAGCTCGGAGATCTGCATTCGGTGTGAAAGAAATCGACTGGACAGGAAGCCCGCTGTAGGTCAGTGTTGTTCCGGTGCCCGCCGACACACCGCCTGATGAAACGGAGGTACCAGAGCCGCTTGAACCTTCAGATGGGACAGGGGTCGGGGTGGGAGGGGCCGGTATAGCGTTTGTCACTGCCTGCCCTGCAAAAGTGGCGAGTACACCAGTATCAGCAGCCTGCACATCACCAGCAGTATATGACAGCGTGATTACATCTCCACGGGCAATTGCGGTGCCTGCACAGGTAAGGACAAACTTTGTGTTATCCGCACCAAATGCAAGTGCTGAGAAAGCCTGATCCGCACCTCCTCCAATCTGATAGTTAAACTGTGCATGCTTACCAACAGAGTTTGCCATTACTTTGCTGAATGTCACAATGATGTTCGTGCCGTCAGCGGTTGTTGTGGCGGAGGTGACGGTGGGGAGGGCAGCAGGAGATATGACAAATGTTGGTGCAGCAACGATCGCAACACCTCCAACGACACTGGCAGCAGGAACAGTCATTGTAATTGTCTGGTCTGTAGCGATATCATAACCGGCTACGGCTGGAAGAGTTATCGTAACAACTGTATTAGAG
>WPCG01039210.1_pt1 | contig 42957 bp, 29 predicted proteins | sample 5403311 | NCBI WGS metagenome assembly WPCG01 (sample SAMN12869467, study PRJNA574797) | sludge metagenome | isolation source: wastewater treatment of Control | place: China:Beijing | collected 2019-05-17
TTCAAGCACGTAGAGTACCGGTTGGGTAGAAGCATAGCTCCACTCTCTCGAGGGAGAGGTGTTGGGGTGGATGGTCACGATCTCGCGGTTGCTATCGATAAAGAGCATGTCCAGCGAGATATAGGTGTTTTTCATCCAGTAGCTTTGCACCTCCTCCCGGTCGTGAATAAAAAGCATCCCGCCATTCTCGGGGAGCGAGGCGCGGTACATCAAGCCCCGTGCGCGCTTCTGGTTGTCGTCGGCTACCTCGATATCGATTGTCGCCAGGGTGTCAAGTGATTCTTTATCAATGAATACCAGTTCGCCACCCTTGGCAAACGGGATATCAAGTGCCCCGGTGGTGGTGTAGCTCTCCTGTTGGCTGTGAGGCCGTATCGCGAAGTAGGCAACGAGCCCGGCTGTCACGATCAGCAAGGCAACAAGGTACATTCCGCGGTTATTTTTCTTCTTTTTTGCCATGATATTCAAATTTTATTCGTTTACTCACCTGTCAACGGCATCCCAACGATGGCCTCTGTACCTCAAAAGTACAAATAATTTCCTTGTTCGTGCCATTGATGGGGCTCATTTTATCAAGATGTCAATCGTGAACGCGCTTTTAAAAGAATTGCCTGTAATTTTGGCAGGCGACGTGTCAGTTTTGATGGAGAAGAATATTTTTTTCTCCCGAAAAAGCAGCCGATTAAATTTGGCACAGAATTCGCTGTAGTGGTAGTGTCAATTAGATATCAACTAACTTTTATACTAACATCAATTTTTAGTCAACATGAACATTAAACCATTGGCAGACAGGGTTCTGGTGAAGCCAGCAGCTGCAGAAGAGAAGACAGTGAGTGGAATCATTATTCCCGATACAGCAAAAGAAAAACCGCTCAAGGGCGAAGTGATCGCCGTGGGTAAAGGGACCAAAGACGAAGAGATGGTCGTGAAAGCGAGCGACAAGGTACTTTACGGGAAATACGCGGGCACTGAAATCGAAATCGATGGCACGCAATACCTTATCATGCGTCAGTCTGACATTTTAGCAATCCTTTCTTAAACAGACCAGTAGATCAACATGGATTGAACGAGACCCCGGTGGAATAACCGGATCCCGTCTCGACCAACAAAAAACAACAATAAATATTCGAAATAAAAATGGCTAAAGAGATTAAATTTAACATGGATGCCCGCGACCTGCTCAAGAAAGGCGTGGACGAATTGGCAGATGCCGTTAAAGTAACATTGGGACCCAAGGGCCGCAATGTAATCATCGATAAGAAATACGGTGCTCCCCAGATCACCAAGGACGGGGTGACCGTGGCAAAAGAGATCGAGCTGGAAGACCCGTTCCAGAACATGGGTGCCCAGCTGGTAAGAGAGGTGGCCTCCAAGACCAACGACGACGCCGGTGACGGAACCACCACGGCTACCGTGCTGGCTCAATCGATCATTGGCGTGGGACTGAAAAACGTGACCGCCGGTGCCAACCCGATGGACCTGAAGCGCGGTATCGACAAAGCGGTATCGAAAGTAGTGGAAAGCCTCAGAGAACAAGCGGTTGAAGTGGGCGACGACCTGAAAAAGATCGAGAACGTGGCCAAGATCTCGGCTAACGGCGACGAAACCATTGGCAAGCTGATCGCCGAAGCAATGCAAAAAGTGAGCAAGGAAGGGGTGATCACGGTAGAAGAGGCGAAAGGCACCGAGACCTACGTGGACGTGGTAGAAGGTATGCAATTCGACCGCGGCTATATCTCTCCCTACTTCGTGACCGACACTGAGGCGATGGAGGTGGATTTTGAAAACCCGCTCATCCTGATCCATGACAAGAAAATTTCCGCGATCAAGGACCTGCTTCCTATTCTCGAAAAAGGAATCCAAACCGGGAAACCGCTATTGATCATCGCGGAAGATATCGACTCCGAGGCGTTGACCACGTTGGTGGTGAATCGCTTGCGCGGATCGCTCAAGATTGCCGCCGTGAAAGCTCCAGGCTTTGGCGACCGCAGGAAAGAGATGCTCGAAGACATCGCAATCCTGACCGGCGGGGTGGTTATCTCGGAAGAGAGAGGACTCACGCTGGAGAACGCCGAACTGGATATGCTGGGTAGCGCCGAGAAGGTGACCATCGACAAAGATACCACCACCATCGTGAATGGTGAAGGCGAAAAAGAGGCCATCGAAAGCCGCATCGGGCAAATCCGCGCCCAGATCGATAAGACCACTTCCGATTACGATCGCGAGAAGCTGCAAGAACGTCTCGCCAAGTTGGCCGGTGGAGTAGCCGTACTCTACGTGGGTGCTCCTTCCGAAGTGGAGATGAAAGAGAAAAAAGATCGCGTGGAAGACGCGTTGTCGGCTACACGCGCGGCCGTGGAAGAAGGAACCGTTCCCGGGGGAGGGGTGGCCTACATCCGCGCGAGCGAAGTACTGGAAGGGCTGAAAGGTGAAAACGACGACGAGACCACGGGTATCGAGATCGTGAAACGCGCCGTGGAAGAGCCGCTTCGCCAGATCGTGGCAAACGCTGGTAAAGAGGGCGCGGTCGTGGTACAGAAAGTACGCGAAGGCAAGGCCGATTACGGGTACAACGCCCGTACCGATGTTTACGAGAACTTGCACGAGACAGGGGTGATTGACCCCGCCAAGGTAACACGCGTGGCACTCGAGAACGCGGCTTCCATCGCGGGCATGTTCCTCACCACCGAGTGCGTGATCACCGATAAACCGGAAGATAACCCGGCTCCCCAGATGCCGATGGGCGGCGGAGGCATGGGCGGCATGATGTAACCCGGGCGATAGATAAAATAAATTAGTGTTAAGCGCGTGGCTGAAAATGAGAATTTGTAAGCCACGCGCTTTTTTTATTTGTAATAAAATAGAAAACAAAGGGTTTTTCTTTTATTCTGTTAGGGGATTTAAATCATGCGTGTTTTTTCATTAATTATTTAACAATCAGTCCGCGGGAGCACCTGTTCAAAGCATGAAAATGTAATCAAATCGTAATACTTTTCACATTTATTTGTATTACTTTTGTGTAGAATTTCATTTATTAAACCTGCTTATGCAAATCAGGGCAGGGAGCAGACTTTACAAGATAGTGTCTACAGTGATTAATCAAAAACTTAAAAACGTATGGTGAAAAGATTCAGATCTTTAACAGTAGTTTTGGCATTATTGCTTGCTGCTGTAGTACAAGCCCAGGTAACTACTTCCAGTATGAGTGGGCGTGTTACAGATGTAGAGGGGGCGGTGATCGGGGCAACCGTGATTGCCACCCACGTGCCCTCCGGAACAACCTTTGGTACCGTGACCAACATGGATGGTCGTTTTAACTTGAATGGTATGCGCGTTGGCGGACCTTATTCGGTGGAAATTTCATACATTGGGTATGGTACAAACACCACGAGCAACATAACGTTGAGCCTCGGTGAAAACTACGTGTTGAATGTTGTTCTCTCGGAAGAAGCAACATCACTGGATGAAGTGGTAGTTACGGCACTCCGAACGAAATTCTCCACGGAGAAAACGGGTGCGGTGACGAATATCACGAATAGCCAGATCGTTAATTTGCCTACGGTAACTCGTAGTATCATGGATGTCACCCGCCTTTCGCCTTACGGGGGGAATGGTATGAGCTTCGCGGGTACGGATGGTCGCACGGCTAATTTTACCGTGGATGGAGCCAATTTCAACAATAACTTCGGTTTGAGCGACGCGCTGCCCGGCGGCGGCAACCCCATCTCTCTTGAAGCGATCGAAGAGTTACAGGTGGTAATCGCACCGTACGATGTGCGTCAGACAAATTTTATTGGCGGTGGCGTGAACGCTATTACAAAATCGGGTACAAACACTTTCAGAGCCAGTGCTTACACGTATCACAGGAACGAGAACATGCGCGGTGACGCGGTTAGAAATCTGCAAATCCAAGGAGCCCGTGATAAAGATCGGCATACCACGTATGGTTTTACCGTAGGTGGGCCCATTATCAAGAACAAGCTATTCTTCTTCGTGAATGGAGAGATGGCTAAAATCCCCACCATTGTTAATCGTTGGAAACCTTCGATAGATGGAAAAGCTGATTCGGACAATTTTATTTCTCGTACAACCGAAGCCGATCTCAAACGGGTTTCTGATTTCGTGAGGAATGAATATGGATATGAAACGGGATCTTACACGGATTTCCCGGCCGATGAAAGCAATCGCAAACTGCTTGCTCGTTTGGATTGGAATATCACGAACAATCATCGCCTGGCTTTACGGTATAACTACACGAAAAACGTTTCATGGAGATCTCCTAATGCTACATCTATGGACGGGGGCACCCGTGTGTCGGAGGCAAGAATGTCACAAGCCTCCATGTCATTTGCCAACTCGATGTATTCGCAGGACAACCTCGTTCATTCATTCTCGTTCGACTTGAACAGCCGGTTGTCTGACAATCTTTCTAACCAGTTCCTGGCAACGTTCTCGAAACTGGACGATATACGCGGATCAACCTCTACAGAATTCCCGTTTATCGACATCCTGAAAGATGGACAAGCATACATGTCATTGGGATACGAGTTGTTCACCTGGAACAACGGCGTTCACAATGATGTGTTTAATATTAAAGATGAGTTGACCTATTATTTAGGTAACCATAAAATTGTTGGAGGTATCGCCTACGAATACAAGATGGCTGACAACGCGTACATGCGCAACGGCACCGGGTACTATCGCTACTTGAGCCTCGACGACTTCTTAAACGGGGCAACACCTGAAATTGTCAACTTGACCTATGGTTATGACGGGGAGAAAAACCCTGCCGCTCGCGTGAGAAGTAACAAGATTGGTGTTTACGGGCAGGACGACTGGAGCATAAACGAAAGGCTCATGCTTTCGTACGGCCTTCGTATCGATGGGCTTTTCTTCAATAATAAAGACTTGATAACGAACAACGAGATTCTTGAAATTGACTATTTCGGCCGTCATATCGACACCGGTAAATGGCCTTCGGCAAATATCATATTCTCTCCCCGTGTAGGTTTTGTATGGGATGCTTATGGAGACAATAGCCTGAAGCTGCGCGGAGGTACCGGTCTTTTCTCGGGTAACTTACCGCTCGTGTTCTTTACCAATATGCCCACCAACGGCGGAATGGTGCAATATCAGGCACAGATAAATGCCGCGGAAGCCGCGGAAAGAGGTTTCACGATGGATGAGTTCGCGGGTGGCCTAATAACGGATGCTAACGGCAATGCCAATATAGCTGCTCTTTACGACAAATTAGCGTCATTGGGATATCCCACCACCATATCTCCGGAAGATGGCACGGAGCCTTCCTCTATCGCGGCTGTGGATCCAAACTTTAAAATGCCGCAAGTGTGGAAAACGTCGTTGGCTGTTGATTATGCATTGCCAACCCCTTTCCCGTCTTCTGTAACGGTAGAAGGAATCTTCAATAAAACCATCAACGCTGTTTCTATGTCTGACTGGAGTACCCCCAATGTAGGTGGCTTTGCCCGTTTCAACGGCGTGGACAATCGCCCCATTTATCCCGATGGGTATCGTACCGCCACCAGCGCGTTCGTGTTGGAAAACACGAGCCGCGGTTATGGCTGGTCAGGTAACATCACGCTTAATGCCCAACCAACAGAACGGATCAGCGTGATGGCTGCCTATACACGAACGGTTGCCAAAGATGTGACCGGTATGCCCGGATCGAACGCCGAATCCGCCTTCACGTACGTGCCTACCGTGGAAGGGCCCAACCACATTAAGCTGCACAATTCTCAATACAACACGCCCCATCGCTTGGTGGCTTCGCTCACTGCCCATGACAAAAGCGGTAATCACTATAGCTTTATTTATGAGGGATGGCGTGGTGGAGCAAACTACTCCTACATGATGGTGAACGATATCAATGGCGACGGATACAATTACGATGCCATCTATGTCCCCACTGACGAGGAAGTGGCAAACAATCAATTCCGCTTTGTTACGGAAGACGATAAAACTCGCTTTATGGATTACGTGCACGGCAATAGTTATTTGAAAAAACAACAAGGGAAGTACGCGGAACCCTATAGCGTTTACTCCCCGTGGGTACATCGTATCGACTTTAGCTGGAAACACGATTTTGTTGTAGATGCAGGCAAAAACGTGCATAAACTGCAATTGAGCCTGGACATCAAAAACGTGATGAACCTGTTTAACTCTGATTGGGGCGTGGCTAAATATTTGAACCCGGACATTGGGTCGGAAGCTCGTATCCTCAGGTACGAAGGAGTGGATGCCGACGGTGTGGCTACCTTCTCTACACCCGCTTCCATCAATGGTGATACCGAAACATTCACGCCAAGCTACTCGCTGGGACAGACCTGGTATGCTTCTATTGGTGTCAAGTATATTTTCAACTAATTAAAAGTATAGACGATATGCAATTAAAATATTTATTCCCATTATTATTCATCGCGACAGTAGCCTTGATGACACGCTGTGCCGATGAAGACCCCGTGACGTTGCTTAAAGAAATTCAGGTGTCGTCGTCGTACGTGACTCTTCCGGAGACGGGCGGTTCTTCGACTATTACCGTAACGACCCAAGAAAGCTGGAAGGCAGAGAAAGTAATGACCGAGAAAGACTCGGTTAAATGGTTGACAATTTCTTCAACTACCGGAAGTGCCGGAGAGTCAGAGCTTACCTTTTCCGCACCATCTACCTTGGATGGGCGTACTGCCGAGATTTTAATCACATCTGCCGGCAAAACACAGCGAATTAATATTATGCAAGGGTTGCCAAAAATAGCCGAAGCCACGGTTTCGGAAGTGAGGAATGCACCCGACGGGAAAACGTTCCGGGTTACGGGTGTTTGTACTAACATTTCAAATACCCTGTATGGCAACTGGGATTTGACGGACGAGACAGGCACTATCTACATTTATGGTACGCTTGACGAGAAGAGTCAGTCGCAGAACTTCCTGAGTCATGGTCTTGAGGTGGGAGATGAAATAACCATAGAAGGACCCAAAAAATCGTACAATGGGAGTCCTCAAATGGTGGATGTAATGGTTATCAATATTACCAAATCACTCGTGAAAGTTGACTCTGTTGAAAACGAGGTGCTTCCTATCGAAGGAGGTGAGTTCACCGCATTCCTTACTTGCAAAGGGCAGGGTGTATCGGTAGAGATTCCCGAAGATGCCAAGTCATGGTTGTCCATTTCGTCCATACAATCAGTAGGAAAAGAGAATGTAGTTGTAAAATTCAAAGCCGCTGCCAATACCGGCGGGGACCGTGGAACTACCATCACGTTCTTTACGACTGATGAAGAAGGTAAGGAGTATTCTTCAGAAACAACGCTTTCCCAAAAGGGCGCGATCGTGAAAGCAACGGTGGCAGAATTTCTCGCGGCAGAAGTGGGCGACACGCAATACCGTTTGTCGGGTGTGATCACCGAAATCTCCAATACCACGTACGGTAATATGGACTTGAGAGACTTTTCCGGCGAAGCCTACGTGCATGGCATTCAGGATTTCCAGACCAAAGGGTTGAAAGTGAGCGATATTATCACGATTGTGGGAAAACGTGCCGCTTATAATAATAATCCTCAAGTGGGTGGTGCCGTGTTGGAAAGTCTTATTCCCGTAACGGCTGCAACAATTTCCGAACTGCTGGCCAAACCCGTTTCACCCGATGATTACTTCCTTGTGACTGGTGAAATTACAAGTATCGATACGGGAGATTATGGCAACCTATACTTGAAAGATGGCGATAGCGAGATATATGTATATGGCTGTTACCCGGGGTATGGCGCAACCGGCGATTTCAGAAAAGGGTTGATAGCTGCCAAAGGCATTAAAGTAGGAGACCAACTAACCGTTATCGGGACGAGGGGCTCTCACAATGGAGTCGATCAACTCGCGAATGGTATTTATTTCAGCCACGAAAGCGCGGAATAGGTAACTCCCGAAAACCGGTAGCTTAGGATAAGCAGCGACTCACGCACCGTACGGCGCGTAACAGATAGATAGTAAAAACCGCGTAGCAAATTATTGTTACGCGGTTTTTTGTGCTGTGTCGCGCGCGATAACCCCGGCTCGATTTAAAAATTGAACACTTCCGGTGATTTGTTGCCCGTTTTGATGAAAATGAATACTTTTGCTTACGCGGGCACACGAATAAAATTCAAAAACTATGGATATACAATTTGTCTCAGATAGTAAGGGAAAGCTTATGGCCGTACAAGTATCTCTGAAAGAATGGAAAGATATCGAGAGAAAATTGGAGGCCTATGATATGGCGGAGAGTATAAAATCCGGGTATAAAGAAATGCAAAAGATCGAGCAAGGGGAATTGAAAGCTAAGCGTTTTGAAGATTTTATCAATGAACTTTGAGATTATACCTACTCCCAATTTTGAAAAGGAAGCGGAAGTCCTCCAAAAGAAACTATAACGACAGTTTCTTAAAATTGCTCTTGAATAATTTAGATGAAAGTTAAATGTAATTTAGAGTGGGTTGGTATAAATATTTGAGTGCATTTGTACAAAAAATGGTACAAATTAAATTTCAATTATGGGACTAGTTATAGAAATCTCAAGTCGGGAATTTAGAGAAAGACAAAAGACATATTTCGAGCTCGCAGACAAGGGAGCGCAAATTATCCTAAAACGCGGCCGGAAACAGGCTTACATACTTACCCCTGTTTATGATAGTGATTTTGTTATTACTCCCGAACTCGAGGAAAGGCTCGAAGAAGGCAGGAGACAATACAAGGAAGGTAAAACGATTACTCTCAAAACAAAGGTAAATCCGAAACTTCGGTCCAAGACACTCCATTGCCAAATACTATTCAGGGAGTGAAAGAAATCATGGGCGACAGGTTGGTTATTGCTTCGGCAAGCAGCAGTCCGCCGAAAGTAGAAAAGAAAGATACTGCAAGGGGGATTAAGATTTGATAATCTCATATAGATTTTTTACTCAAACTCTATTTTGACACAAAATTGTCGTATATTTGTGGCAAAATTATTTTTGTATGCAAAGTGCTTTTAATCAAATTAAGGATAAAATCCTTTCTTCCAAAAGAGGAGAATTGTTCTTCCCCGATGATTTTTCTTCTATCGGCTCTTCGGATGCTGTCCGCTCTGCTTTGGTGCGTTTATGCCAGTCAGAGGTCATTATTCGTGTAGCACAAGGGATTTATTATTATCCTAAAATAGATACCAAGTGGGGAAGTGGTATCATTCCGCCAAGTATAGAAGAAATCGCTAACGGAATTGCCAAACGGGATAAAGTACGGATTATGCCGACAGGAGCATACGTTCTCAATATGCTTGGTTTATCTACACAAGTTCCTGCGAATGTAGTTTTCGTTACCGATGGCTCTCCCCGCCGTGTATCCATTGGCAAAGGTAAAGGCATTTTATTTAAGCACACTTCCGAGATGCGTAATTTTGCTTATCAATCGCAAATGATGATGTTGATAGTTACTGCTATGCGTGAAATAGGCGAAGGCAATATTACTCCGGAACAACTTAAAATTATCAAAACTCATTTAGAAAAAGTAACTCCCGAAGAATTTAAAAACGACATACGATTAGCACCGATATGGGTGCGTAAAACTCTTCAAAACGCATGAAATACATAGATTTGACAGATACGGAACAACAGGATATCGTACAAAGAGTACAGGCGGAAACAGCTCTGAATCAACAAATAATCGAAAAAGACTGGTGGGTAACGGCTATCCTCAGGGCACTGTTTTCCTTGCCTTATGCCAATCATTTGTCATTCAAAGGTGGCACTAATTTGAGTAAATGTTGGAATTTAATCAGTCGATTTTCCGAAGATGCCGATATTGGTATTGACCGTGAATATTTGGGCTTTAGCGGCACACTATCAAAAACACAAATCAGCGATAAATTGCGCCGTGCTTCCTGTTCGTTTGTCCGTGAGAAAATGCAGGTCGATTTACAGGAGCAACTTATAGCAGACGGAATCAATGCAAGCAAGTTTACCGTCAAAGTCGATATTACGCCTGTTACAACAACAGACCCTGAAATAATCGAGGTAGAATATCAATCAATATTTGACGAACTTCCGTATATCAAACGTAAAGTCATTGTCGAGGTCAGCGGTCGTTCCATGAGTGAGCCGATAACTCCCGTCCATTTGTCTTCTTTCATTGACAAGGTATATACAAATGCACCTTTCACAGAACCAAGTTTTAAGGTTAGGGCAGTTGCTCCCGAACGTACTTTTTTAGAGAAAATATGCTTGCTTCAGGAAGAATTTGCAAAACCGAAAGAAGCAATGCGTACCGAAAGAATGTCGCGACACCTTTATGACATAGTTCAAATAATGCAAACACCGATAGCCGCCAAAGCATTGGAAAATACAGAACTTTACGAATCAATTATCAAACACCGACAAACATTTATCGGAATAAAAGAATTTGATTATTCCTTATTGCGTCCGCAGGTTATCTGTATCATTCCGCCTTCCGAAATTATGGATTCTTGGAGAAAGGATTACGAAACCATGCAGGAAACCATGATATATGGCGATTCTCTGCCCTTCGATAAGTTGATTGAGAAAATAGCGGAACTCAACAAAACACTCAATAGTTTGCCATGAAATCAACTGAATTGAGAATAGGAAATTTTATGTACGGATTAGAATAAAGCCCGTGCCAGTCATCACGACGGTACGGGCTTCTGTAAGTGTGCCGTGCATGATAAAATTAGAAAGTACGTATATTCATCAATATTCTTGAGCGTCCACTTTAATAGAGTTTACATTTAATAGTTTATTATAGCGCTTTTTTACATACTTTTGTGATAGAATAGAATCAATTCTCACAAATGAAATACGACAAAGTTCGAAAAACTCCGAGTCAGTTGCTGTCCTTGACGGGTTTTACCCCCGAAGAATTTGAAGCGTTCGTGCCGACCTTTGAGTACCACTGGAATGAGTACTATTCAGATGTCGCAAGTTTGGTTTTGACGGTTTGGTCATGCTCATTGCTTACGGACTCCATAACTTTAGAGTGACGATGTCACTCTGTTTGAAACATATATGATTTTATTGAATATAATGTCTATTGTTTTAATGCAATCAGCAGGAGAAGAAAATGTAATAATAAAATTCAAAGCCGCTGCCAGTACCGGCGGATACCGTGGAGCTACCATCACGTTCTTCACTACGGATGAAGGGTCCAAGAGTTATTCAACAGAAGCAACGATTCCCCAAAAGGGCGCGATCGTGAAAGCAGCGGTGGCAGAGTTCCTCGCTGCGGAAGTGGGGGGACACGCAATATCGTTTGTAACGCGCGATAACCCCGGCTCGATTTAAAAATTGAACACTTCCGGTGATTTGTTGCCGGTTTTGATGAAAATGAATACCTTTGCTTACGCGATCACACGAATAAAATTCAAAAACTATGGGAAAAGTAGTAGAAGATGTACGTTTGATTATACCGAAAACAGATATGCGGTTTTTTAGGCAACTGGCTGATAAAATGGGGTGGTCGTTCGAAGTAAAAGAGGACTATTTGAAGGGATATACAGCTTCCCGACCGAAAAATGTCAAGTTGTCCGATGCAGAAATACTTTCAGAAGTGGAGACTGTACGGCACGGAAAATAGACCGCATGAAAAACGTAGAATAAATGAAACGAGCATGATAAAAGCGAGTTCATATAAACTTAGATTAAATGAAAACATTACACGTGCCCAAATTGAATGTCCCGAGTAACGAGGAAACGGTTGATAGAATTAAAGTGCTTTTGGAAAAAGGAGCCCAAGCAGCCATAGACCAGGTGAACTGGAAAGAGGACTTTCCCAAGATCTTGCCCGTCACGGTACGAGTGGCGCACGACGGGGAACGCCTCTACCTTTATTATGAGGTGACCGGCGAAGCGCTTCGCGCGGAGAATACCGAAGATTTTGGTTCGGTGTGGCAAGATAGCTGCGTGGAGTTTTTCATGCAGCGGGAAGAGGAAACGAGTTATCGGAACTTTGAATGCAATGTGTTAGGAACACTGCTTTCCCGCCATCACGAATCGAGGGAAAAGGGGATACCGCAAACCGAACTGATGCCCTCCATCTTCCGGCATGGCACCATCCAACACAGGTATGAGAACGATAAGCAAGTAAGCGACTGGACGATGTACCTTGAGATACCCAAACAAGCATTGGGCTTTTCCGGGCAAGAAGCACTCGACGGGCAAAAAATCAAGGCCAATTTTTATAAATGCGGCGACCTGACACCCGAGCCCCACTTTTTGAGCTGGAACCCCATCGGCCTTCCAAAACCCAATTTTCACGTCCCCGAGTTTTTCGGGCTCTTGGAAATGGAGTGACAGTAAACGCGGGATATGCCGAACTTTCACACGCCTCAATTTTTCGGGCAGTTGGAGTTGGAATAACAACACGAAGTGACAACGTCCCGGAAGCCGGAAGGCGTAACGTGCCGGGTAAATCATAAATAAAAAACTAAAACAAATAGAGGGAATGAATGAAATGAACCAACTGAAAGAGATCGTCTTTCAATTTATCGACCGCGACGAGAGCGTGGAAATCAAACCGCTTGGGAAAGGGCATATCAATGACTCGTACAAAGTAACCGCGGGTGAAAAAGAGTACGTGTTGCAACGCGTCAACCATCATATTTTCAAGAATGTGCCCGAGCTTCAAGGTAATATCCACCGGGTGACCAGCCATATCCGCGCGAAATTACAAGAACAGGGAACAGTAGACATCGACCGGAAAGTACTCACGTTGGTGCCTACCCATAAAGGTCTATTGTATTACAAGGATCAAGCGGGCGACTACTGGCGAATGATGGATTTTATCAGCCGGAGCAAAAGCCACGACGAGATCACCCCCGAGCTGGCTTACCGGGCAGGGAAAGCGTTTGGTGACTTCCAGCGTACATTGGCCGATCTGCCGGGAGAACCTTTATTCGAGACCATCCCCGATTTCCATAACATGGAAGCGAGGCTCGCCACGTTCCGTGAGGCGGTAAAAGCAAACAAGGCAGGGCGGCTGGACGAGGTGGCCGACCTGGTTCAGGAAATCGAGGATCGTGCCGAGGAGATGTGCAAGGCAGAAAGGCTGCATCGTGAAGGCAAGCTCCCGAAGCGCATCAACCACTGCGATACCAAGGTGAATAATATCTTGTTCGATGAAGCCGACCAAGTGCTTTGCGTGGTGGACCTCGACACGGTGATGCCCGGGTACGTGCTGTCTGATTTCGGCGACTTTATCCGTACCGGCGCGAATACCGGCGCGGAAGACGATAAAAACCTGGATAACGTGGGGGTGGATCTTGACATCTTTAAAGCGTACGCGAAGGGGTACCTTGAAAATGCCGCGTCGTTCCTGACCGATATCGAGGTGGAAAACTTGGCGTTTGGTGCTAAGTTGCTCACCTACATGCAAACCGTTCGCTTCTTTACCGATTACATCGATGGCGACACGTATTACAAGATCGCGTATCCCGAACATAACCTCGTGCGGACAAAAGCCCAGTTCAAGCTGCTTCAAAGCCTCGAGGAAAACTTCGAGGAGATGCAACGAGTCGTCAAGGAAGCCGCGGGGAAGTAAGGGATGAATCGATCGTGAAAGAAGCTGTCGGTAAACCCCGTGGGGTTTTTCCCGGAAATTACCGTTCCCGGGAAATATATCTCTTAAAACAGACGTAATAAAGAAAAAATCATTATCTTCGCGTCGCTTTATTTTGAGGAAAAAACGTGGCAAAATTCAGTTTGTACAATATTCCGCTTAAAACCCTTTCACAAGGGACCCACACGTACGAGTATGTCTTGGATAGGAAGTTTTTCGATGCCATAGACGGTGAAGAGGTACGGAAAGGGAACGTCTCGGTGACGGTTAACGTGAAAAGAACTTCATCCTCCTTCGAGTTTGATTTCGATATAAAGGGGGTGGTGAAGGTGCCTTGCACGAGATGCTTGGACGACATGGACCAAGAAGTGGATACTCGAAACCGGCTTATCGTGAAGTTCGGCAAGGAATATTCCGAGGAGAGCGACGAGATCGTGATTATCCCGGAAGACGAGGGCGAAATCAATATTGCTTGGTTCCTGTACGAATTCATCGCGCTGACCATTCCCATCAAGCACGTGCACCCCGCGGGAGAGTGCAACCGCGTTGTCTCTTCGAAATTCAGGAAACATCGCGCGGTGAGCGTCGATGAAGACGATGACAATGACGGGGATACCGACGATGAGGACTTTTCGGAAGAAGAGGAATCCTCGTCAAGCGACCCGCGTTGGGATGCCCTCAAGGGATTAGAATTGGAAGATAATTGATTAAACAATAAATAAATATACAAATGGCACATCCAAAAAGAAGACAGTCTTCTGCAAGACAAGGTAAAAGGAGATCACACGATCATGCCAAAACACCCACCATGGCAATATGCCCCAACTGCGGTGCTTGGCATATCTATCATATGGTATGCGGTGATTGCGGACACTACAGGGGAAAACTGGCGATCGAAAAAGACGCGATGGCATAGTTACTCCCCAGGTCACGCCGAGATAGAAGACCCTGAAATGACATCGACCGTTTTTTCAGGGTTTTTTTCTAATGAATAATGTTCAGATGATGAAACAATTAAATGCCGTAATCACTGGAATCACAGCCAGCCTGCCGGATTATATCCTCACCAACGAGGAACTCTCCACCATGGTGGACACGACGGATGAATGGATCATGACGCGCGTCGGTATTAAAGAAAGACGTATCCTGAAGGGCGAAGAACAAGGGATATCCGTGTTGGGTATCCAAGCGGTTGACGAGCTGTTGCTTAAAACGAATACCCGCCCGGAAGAGGTGGACGCGGTTATTTTTGCCACATCCACGCCCGACCATATCTTCCCGTCGGCTGCCTCTATCGTGGCGGAGAACTGCGGGATTAAAAATGCCTTCTGTTTTGACATGGAGGTGGCCTGCTCGGGTTTTGTTTACGGGCTGGAGATTTGTAACGGGTTGATCAAGACAGGGAAATACAAGAAAATTATCCTGCTGGCGGGCGATAAAATGTCGTCCATCACCGACTACACGGACCGTACTACCTGCCCGCTCTTTGGCGATGCCACCGGGGCAGTAATGATCGAGCCCACCGAGGAAGAACTCGGTATCATAGACGCACAACTGCATTCCGACGGGGTAGGGTACCAACCCCTGCAGTTGAAGGCGGGCGGCAGCAAGTATCCCGCTACCCGTGAGACGGTAGAGAAAGCGGAGCATACCGTGAAACAGGATGGCCGGGTGGTGTTCAAGCATGCCGTGTCGCGCATGGCAGAAGTTTCAATGAATGTCATGCAGCGCAATAACCTCACGGCAGACGACGTGGATTGGCTGGTGCCCCACCAGGCAAACATGCGCATCATCGATGCCACGGTTCAACGTACCGGCCTGCCAAAGGAGAAAGTGATGATCAACATCGAGAAGTATGGCAATACCAGTGCCGGAACCATCCCCGTGTGCCTTTGGGAATGGGAACCTAAATTAAGAAAGGGAGATAACATCCTCTTGACGGCTTTTGGTGCCGGTTTCTCGTGGGGATGCGTCTACGTGAAATGGGGATATGATAGCGATCAAGTGATATCGAAAGAGTGAGATCGTGATCGGGAATAAGGAAAAATCGCGCCGAAAACACGGTGCGATTTTTCTTTAGGGGAACATTATTTTATCTTTGTCCTATCAAGACACTACAAATATGCAGCAGAAGAAACATCGTTCCGGTTTTGTAAATATTGTTGGAAATCCCAACGTGGGAAAATCCACGCTGATGAATCGACTGGTGGGGGAAAGAATATCCATCATCACCGCGAAAGCACAAACCACCCGGCATCGTATCATCGGCATAGTGAACACGCCGGAGTACCAAGTGGTCTACTCCGATACCCCGGGGGTATTGCGGCCCAACTATAAACTGCAAGAGTCGATGCTGAGTTTCTCCCTCTCTGCCTTGGGCGACGCGGACGTGTTGCTCTACGTGACCGACGTGATCGAGAAGATCGATAAAAACGATGAATTCCTGAATAAGGTACAACAATTGCAGTTACCGGTACTCCTGCTGATTAACAAAATTGACCAGACCGAGCAACAAAAACTCGAGGAGTTGGTAGAGCGGTGGAAGGAACTGCTGCCTAAAGCCGAAATTTACCCGGTGTCGGCATTGAACGATTTCAACGTGGACAGGGTGCAGCAACGCGTACTGGAACTTCTGCCGGAATCGCCTCCCTATTTCGAGAAGGACGCGCTCACCGATAAACCGGTACGCTTTTTTGTTACCGAGATCATCCGGGAGAAAGCATTGCTCATCTACCAGAAAGAGATTCCCTATTCCATCGAGGCGGTCGTGGAGGAGTACAAGGAAGAACCGGATATAATACGAATACGGGCTACTATCCTCGTGGAACGCGACTCGCAGAAGGGGATCGTGATTGGACACAAGGGGGCTTCCCTGAAAAGATTGGGAACCCTCGCCCGGAAAGACATCGAACGGTTCCTGGAGAAAAAAGTGTTCCTGCAACTTCACGTGAAAGTGGAGAAGGATTGGCGCGATAGAGATAACATGCTGAAAGCATTCGGGTACAAGTTAGACTAATGTGCTAATTTTCTTAGGAGCGAGAGTAAAGCCAAACTTGTTTGAGTTTTGCCGAGTGACGACAGAAAATGGACGAAGTCAATGTGCTAATATGCCAATGTGCTAATACAACAATGTGGATGATATGAAGAACTTAGTAGCTATAGTGGGACGTCCCAACGTGGGTAAATCTACCCTCTTTAACCGGTTAACGAAGAGCCGCCAAGCCATCGTGACGGATACTGCCGGCACCACCCGGGACCGCCAGTACGGGATCGTGAACTGGAACGGGCAAGAGTTTTCACTGGTCGATACCGGTGGATGGGTGGTTAACTCCGACGACGTGATGGAAGACGAGATTAACAAGCAAGTTCGGGTCGCGATCGAGGAGGCGGATGTTATTCTATTCGTGGTGGACGTGATGAACGGCTTAACCGACTTGGATTCCGGCGTGGCACAGATGCTACGAAGAGCCAAAAAACCGGTGGTGGTAGTATCCAACAAGGCAGATAACCACGATCTCGGACATCAATCGGCAGAGTTTTACGCGCTGGGCTTGGGCGATCCTTTCAGCGTTTCATCCATCAATGGCGCGGGGACGGGCGATCTGCTGGACCACATACTCACCCTGTTCTCGAAGGAGAGCAGCGAGGAGGAACTGGACGATATTCCCAAGTTCGCGGTGGTGGGAAGGCCCAACGCCGGAAAATCGTCCATCGTGAATGTCCTTACCGGGGAAGAGCGAAGCATCGTGACCGATATGGCGGGCACCACGCGGGATTCCATCCATACGCGCTATAACAAGTTTGGCATGGATTTCTATTTAATCGACACGGCCGGGATTCGCAAAAAAGGAAAGGTGACGGAAGACTTGGAGTACTTTTCGGTCATCCGCTCCATCCGGGTCATCGAAAGCGCCGATGTATGCATACTCCTGATCGATGCTACACGAGGGATTGAAAGCCAAGACCTCAATATCTTCTCCTTGATACAGAAGAACCGGAAAGGATTGGTGGTGTTCGTGAACAAGTGGGACACCGTGGAGGAAAAAGACCAGCAGGTAATCAAGGTATTCGAGAATGCTATCCGCGATCGGTTGGCACCTTTCACCGATTTTCCCATCATCTTCGGTTCGGCGCTTACCAAGCAGCGGGTATTAAAGGTAATGGATGTCGCGAAAGAGGTATACCAGAATAAAAAACGAAGGGTACCCACCCACGAGCTTAACGAGGTGATGTTACCGATTATCGAAAGGACCCCGCCTCCCGCGACGAAAGGGAAGTATGTCAAGATTAAATACATCACGCAGCTCCACAATACCGGGGTCCCCTCGTTCGTGTTTTTCTGTAACCTGCCACAATGGATAAAAGAGCCGTACCGCCGGTTCATCGAAAACCGTATGCGTGAAAAGTGGAATTTTAACGGTACGCCTATCAATATCTTTTTCAGGGAGAAGTGAGGGTGATGTGATGATGTGATGATGTGATGATTTGCCGATTTGATAATTATAATCAACAAATCAGCTAATCGACAAATCGACAAATCAACCCGGTTCCATACACATAAATGAAAAAAATAGACTAATCGTATGAATTCACGAAAAAATTGCGTTAATTTGTATAACTTTTGAATAGTTGGATGGTAAAATCTGCTATTGTGTTATAAAAAACGATAACCTGAAAAACGGTTTTCATGTGCAAGGCTCAACTAAAGAAGGAGAAACCGATGGATACTACAAACAATCTAGAGAACGAGAAAATACCTGTTAACGAAGAAAAAACCGATAACATCCCCCAATCCGAGACTGATTCAGGGAAAAAGGAACAGGATTTAAACGAACCGGTCGACACCGGTAACGACGAGGCACGGACTGAGGCCGCGGCTGTACCGCTGGAAACCGGTGCATCGATAGAGACTGAGCCGACAGAAAATCCCGTACAGGAAAATGTAGACGAAGAAATTACGCCGGAAGAAATTATTCCTGAAGAGGTCGTCTCCGAAGAGGTCGTCCCGGAAAAAGTTACTCCGGAAGAGGCTATTTCCGAAGAAGTTATTCCCGAAGAAGTTATTCCCGAAGAGGTTGTTTCCGAAGAAGTTATTCCCGAAGAGGTTGTTCCGGAAGAAGTTGATTCTTCGGCTGGATTGGATGACGTGGCGACGGATCATCCCGAGGCGGGTGATGGTGACGACGATTCCCCATCTATTGATTACGATCTGGAGGATGCCACGGAAGAAGACGAAGAAGAGGACACGGACGAAGACGATCACGAAATCAAGCCGGGTGACCTTGATGCCGTGTTGGCACCGATTGAAGATATCGTACAGCGGCTGCGTGAGTTGCATGCTTCGGAGAAACTGAAACGGAAAGACATTGAAGAGTATAAAAATCAGTTTTACCGTTCGTTACGGGATGAGATTGAAAAACAAAAACAAGCTTTCCTCGCGGAAGGAGGAGAAGAGATTGACTTCATAGCCAACGAGCCGGTGATTTATGCCGAGGGCAAGGAACTCCTTCAGAAGATTAAGGAGAAACGCGCCGAGCTGGTGGCAAAGGAAGAGGCCCAAAAGGAGCAAAATGTTATCCGCAAACTGGCCATCATTGACCAGATAAAAGCCCTTACCGAGTTACAGAGACAGGAGGATTTCAATAAAACCTACCAAGAATTTAAATCGCTACAACAAGAGTGGAGCGATATAAAACTGGTTCCACAAGCCAAGGTCAACGAACTCTGGAAGTCATACCAACGCTACGTGGAGAAATTCTACGATTTGGTACGCATCAATAACGAGTTCAGGGAATACGATTTCAAGAAAAACCTTGAAATGAAGACCGAACTCTGTGAAGCGGCCGAGAGGCTCGATCAAGAGGCTGACATCGTCTCCGCGTTCCATCAGCTGCAGAACTTGCACCAGGAATGGAGAGAAATTGGACCGGTCTCCCGCAAGGAGAGGGAAAGCATCTGGAACCGGTTCAAGGAAGCATCCACCCTGATCAATAAAAAATACCAATCGCACTTCGAGAGCCTCAAAGAACAAGAAGATAAAAACCTGGAACTGAAAACCGCGTTGTGTGAAGAACTCGAAGCCATCGATTATAGCCAGATTAAAACCATTAAGGACTGGAATAGCAAGGTGAAAGAGGTTCTTGAGATACAGTCGCGATGGCGGCAGATCGGTTACGTGCCCAGGAAATGGAACAGCAAGATATACAAGCGGTACCGGGCCGCTTGCGACTTCTTTTTCCGTTCGAAAAACGAGTTTTATAAATCGCTCAGGGGAGAGATGGAAGAGAACCTGAAGAAAAAAATCGCGCTTTGCGAGCGAGCCGAGGAACTCAAGGATAGCACCGACTGGAAAACGACCACGAGGGAGATGATCGATATCCAGAAAGAATGGAAGACCATCGGGATCGTTCCGCGCAAGCATGTTGATAGTATCTGGAAGCGCTTTATCGCCGCGTGCGATTACTTCTTCGATCAGAAGAAAATGCACACCTCTTCGCGTTACGAGGAAGAAAACCGTAACCTGGAGGCCAAAAAGGCCATCGTTGAATCGATCAAACAACTTGACGCCTCGCTTAGCGCGGAAGACGCGTTGCCCGTGTTGCGGGAACTAATGGATGAATGGCACTCCATTGGACACGTGCCGTACCGGTTGAAAGATCGCGCGTACCGGGAGTTTCACGAAGCATCCGAAGCACAGTTCGACCGGTTGAATATAGATAGGGCCGACCGAAAGCTGGAGTCCTTTAAAACCAATATTTCAGACTTGGCACGAGCGGGTAACTCGCAAAACCAATTGCTTCGCGAAAGAGAGAAATTGATGCGCCAGTATGACCGCATGAGAAACGAACTGCAGACCTACGAGAATAATATCGGCTTCCTCTCCGTGGCATCCAAGAAAGGAAATCATCTGCTGGACGATATGAACCAGAAAATGGAGCGAATAAAATCGGAACTCGAATTAATTATTCGTAAAGTAGAAGCAGTGGACAAGGAGTTGTGAGAATAAAATCGAGCAAATACCAATAATAATCAAGCGGCCGGATTCCCGGCCGCTTTTTTTTAGCACCCATAACGTCCTCTTTTACAGTTTTGAAAACTTTTAGATACATTTTTTATACTTTTTGATACGAAAGTTTTAAAGTATTTGAATAAAAGAATGTTATTTTGAATTATCCACGTACCACGATAAATAAAAAACTGTTAGTATATGCAACCAATTGCTGAATCATTGAAAAAAATATCACGCCAACTCATTGTTTTGTCGTTCTCGCTATTTGCCATGATCCCGTGGAGCGCTACTTCTAACAACGATATAGGTGATGATGGGAATATCACGGCGAGGCTTGTCCCTTTGGATGAGTTATCTATCGATCCCGATTATGAGATCCCGGGGTTAAACTCGTCCCTTTTCTATGAAGTGAAGGAAGAGCCGGGAAAAAAACAGTTGGAAAAAGTGATGATGTTCGGCGACGTGTCACGTACCGGTATTCCATACTCCAAGGATCCTCATGTTGTCCGGTTTGATGGACGTTATTTAATGTATTATTCAATTCCCCCGATGAAAGGAGTAGAAAATTCCGGCTGGAATATAGGAGTAGCCGAAAGCCGTGATCTTGTAACGTGGGAAAAAGTTGGGGAGATCTTGCCTGACCCGGAAGCAGAATATGAAAAAAATGGACTGTGCGCTCCCGGCGCGCTGGTAAAGGACGGAAAGGTGCATCTATTTTACCAGACATACGGCAATGGCTCCGACGATGCTATTTGCCATGCTTTTTCGGAAGATGGGATTCACTTCGAGCGTAACCCCACGAACCCCATTTTCAGGCCCACCGATGAATGGAATTGTGGCCGTGCCATCGATGCGGAAGTGTATGAATTCAATGACCGGTATTTTCTCTATTTTGCTACCCGGGATCCCGATTTTAAAATACAGATGCTGGGAGTGGCTGTAGCCCCCAAGGAAACGAGTTTCAACAGGGAGGATTGGCAACAGGCCGTGGATGCGCCCATTTTATACCCGCGACTGGATTGGGAGGGAGAATGTATAGAGGGCGCCTCCATCACCGTGCAAAATGACAAGATGTACATGTTCTACGCCGGGGCTTACAATAATTGGCCCCAGCAGGTGGGCGTGGCAGTGAGCAGTGATGGCCTGACATGGGAGCGATTATTTGAAGAGCCGTTCCTGCCCAATGGAGAACCCGGTGAATGGAATGAAAGCGAATCGGGACATCCCCACGTTTTTACCGATTCTGATGGGAGAACATACCTGTTCTTTCAAGGGAATAATGATAAGGGAAAGAGCTGGTATATTTCCCAGAAAGAGATTTTCTGGCAAGAAGGACTACCCTCTTTCTATCACTGATGGCGTAAGGCTTTAAAATACAGTTAAAATGCGTCACCTGAAACAAATCAACAAGCTATTACTCATTGGAGGAGTAAGTACCATTCCCGGCTTAACCAAGGCCCAACAAGCAAATGAGGAAAAACCCCTGAATGTCTTGATGATCTTGGTGGATGACTTGAAGCCTAACTTAGGGTGTTATGGTGATAACGTGGCAGTAAGCCCTAATATCGATAGGCTGGCCAGTATGGGTGTTAGGTTCGAAACAGCCTATTGTAATCAGGCCGTCAGTGTGGCTTCTCGTTATAATCTGCTGACAGGGGCCCGTTCTACTTCTACCGGACTGTATCATTTTGGACGTGAATTTCGGGATGTCTATCCTGATGGACTTACTTTGCCCCAGTTCTTTATGAAAGCCGGTTATCATACCGAGGCAATTGGCAAAGTGTTTCATGTAGGGCATGGTAATACCGATGATAAAGCTTCATGGAGCATTCCGCATCATTATGATAAATTGATTGAATACCTGTTGCCGGAGAGTACCGGTGGTGAGTTGACCCGTGAAGAAGGGCTCTTCGAGAATACCCGCCTCTATTTTCCTGAAGTACAGATTGGTCGGCTGGCACGCGGCGCGGCCTGGGAAGCCCCCGATGTGGTAGATGATGCCTATGCCGATGGCCGGGTGGCAAGGAAAGCAATTGACCGGTTAAGGGAATTGAAAAAAGAGCCAGGCCAACCGTTCTTTATGGCGGTGGGATTTGTACGGCCCCATCTCCCGTTCAGCGCTCCCAAGAAATACTGGGATATGTATGATCCGGCTACGCTCCCGATGCCCGAGTATGAAAAAGATCCCGAGGGTGCACCGAGGATGGCTACCAAGCGAGGAGGAGAGATTGATCAGTTCAAGCCCATTCCCGCGGGAAAATATGTATATGAAGATTCGCTGACCCGCCAATTGATACATGGGTATTATGCATCTATGAGCTATATGGACGCGCAGCTTGGACGTGTACTGGATGAACTGGAAAGACTGGACATGCTGGATAACACCATTATCATCCTTTGGGGCGATCATGGCTGGCACTTGGGTGACCACGGGTACTGGACCAAGCATACCAATTATGAGCAGGCCAACAGGATTCCGCTGGTCGTTGTTGCCCCAGGAGTGGCTGTAGCTGGAGCTGCTACCGGCCAACCGGCCGAATCAGTTGATATCTATCCCACGTTGGCGGAACTGGCTGGGTTGGGAAAACCAGTAGCGCCACAGCCGATTGATGGGTTGAGCTTGGTACCTGTGTTGAAAAATCCCGAATTAAGGATAAGGGATCATGCTTATCATGCCTATCCGCATGGAGGATATATCGGGCGGGCTATTCGCACGGAAAGATACCGGATGGTAGAATGGAAAAACTGGGAGAATCCATCCGATGTGATCTATGAGTTATACGACTACGAAAAATATCCTTTAGAAACAAAGAATATTGCCGATCAGGAGCCGAAGGTGCTCGAGAGTATGCAGAAAATCCTAGCCACGCATCCGGAAGCGATTAGGTATTAATTGAGATAGTTAAAATAGGCGTATAATCCTGTGAGGATATTGGTGAGTAGAATGCGAATCTGACAGCTTTCGTCCTTCTTCCATCCAGGTTGCGGAGTTAGAGGTGGTACGTGATAAATTCATCGTGAAAGACAGAGAGACCTCGTTTGACATATATTTATCTAATGAATAAATGTTAATTAGATGGGAGAGGGAAAATCCAGCATCTGTCACGTTTTTTTCTCTTTTTTTATGGTTTTTTGTTCCGGCTCTCTTCTTTTTATATATTGTTAGAAATAAAGCGGTTGTTTTTTTTCGTGAATTTTGATAAAAATAAAAGAGTTGTATTCGATTGTAAAACATGATTCTTTCATTCTTTGAGACGATTTTTGCATGCTTTGTAGTTTCAATTCCATTCTTTTGTTATCGAGATTTAAAAACAAGATATGATATTTTGTAATTATCTGATAATAGATGAGGGGAAAAATGTTTTAGTTGGTCTCGAGAAAAATCCATGTCCAGAGCTAGAGAGGTACTGTCTATTTTTTCATTTTTACATATATATTAAATGATTTAGACTTTGTTGTTTTAATAAATTGCAGCCCATCATTAGGTTGTGGGGCCTTTCTGAGGCGGTATAGCTAATGATGTGTGATGTCGCGAATTAAATATTTAGAGTACAAATTCCATATAAACATTAATTTAATATTCAAATCTATGCAAATTGAATTCAACATGAGAAGTAGGCATCGGTACATCTTATCCTTGATGTTGATGCTGGCTGTGCTTTGTGTATCATGCAAAGACGACAACTCCGAGCAGGATTCATATTCACCGGCCTATGATCCGTCGAAACCGGTGTTGGTTTCCGATTTTACACCGGATGAGGGGGGGGCTTATCAGAAGTTGGTCATCTATGGTGACAATTTTGGTAATGATCCCTCTTTGGTGAATGTGACGATTGGAGGTAAAGAAGCTGTCATTATCGATGTAAAGAGCAAAAGTCTCTATTGCATCGTTCCTTCCGGGGCATTTTCAGGAGTGCTAACTGTTTCCGTGGGAAATGATGAAAACGCGAAGACTGTTACGGCAGATAAAGTTTTTACTTACCAGAAGAAAATGGTTGTGGGCACATTGGTGGGCTATCGCAATGAGTATGATAACCAGGGATGGCGTGATGGTCCATTCGAGACGGCCGCCGGGTTCCGTAATGACGGGATTATGGCATTCGACCCAATTAAGCCACATCACCTGTATATAGCGTATGATCATGCCGATATACAGTTGTTGGATCTGGAGAAAAGGGAGGTTTCTACTCCCCTCAGCCGTTCGAGGTTTGGTGATAGTCGCTTACGTAGTGTAGGGTTTACCAACGATGGCGAGTATATGGTTGTGTCTGTTGACAGGGGTGGAGCTGCAGGAAGGGAACCCAGCGTATATCTGATGAAACGGAATCCTGACGGCACTTTCAATAACCAAGGCAATTCTCAATTGGTAGCTTCTTACATGCAAACCAATGGAGCAGCATTGCATCCCGTTCATAACAACGAGTTGTATTTTAATAGTTACCAGCGTGGACAAATTTTCCGCATGGACCTCGACAACTATTTCGAAACTATCAATCGTGGTGAAAATTGGGATCCAACTTTAGATGGAGGTAATTATGTGGAGTTGTTTACTATACAGGATGTGGATTGGGAATTTAAAATCCATATGCATCCAACTGGTAATTATGCTTATATTGTAGTGATAAACAGGCACTATATTTTGCGTACCGATTATAACTGGCAGGAGAAACGTTTCGCGTCTCCTTATGTGGTGGCAGGTATGGTACGTGATGGAGGCTGGGTAGACGGTGCAGGGACTTCAGCCCGTTTTAATGGTCCCTATTCCGGTGTGTTTGTAAAAAACCCTGAATATGTGGCGGAAGGAAGATCCGATGAATATGATTTCTATATTGCCGATAAATACAATCATGCCATTCGTAGAATGACTCCCGAAGGTATTGTAAATACCTTTGCAGGTCGTGGTCGTTCAGGACAGGCGGCAGATAACAATGTGTGGGGAACGGAGGACGGTGACCTGCGTGAAGTGGCCCGTTTCCGCGATCCTACAGGAATAGCATATGATGAGGCTTCCAATACATTCTATATTCTTGATACCGTTGGGCGCAAAGTACGTACCATCTCCATGGAAGAAGAGGGGGAGGTAATAGATGAGCCGGGAGAAGAGGATGGAGATAATAATGAGACAGAAGAGGGGTAATCTAACGAATAAACACATAAAATAATATGAAGAAATATTTAATCCTGTTTGTCGCGCTGTTGTGTATATCATTCAATGTGTTGGCACAGGAAATGGTAACCGTAAGAGGACAGGTTACTGATACGCAGGGGGAACCGATGATCGGAGTAAATATCTCCGTGGCAGATAGGCCGGGACTAGGTGCGGTAACTGACCTAGATGGCAACTATCAACTCAGGATAGAACGTTATCAAAGACTTATATTCAGTTATATAGGTTTTGAAAGCCAGGAAATTCTTGTAAGGGATGAACTTACTATCAATGTGGTAATGGATGAATCCGGATCAAGCGTATTGGATGAGGTGGTGGTTACCGGTATGGGTGCCCAGCGTAGAATTACTGTTACCGGTGCCGTGACTAACGTGAAGGTGGACGAGCTGAAACGTTTTCCCTCTTCCAACTTGTCGAATGTGCTGGGAGGTAATGTGCCGGGGATCATGTCAATGCAAACCTCAGGACAGCCGGGTAAAAACACCTCCGAGTTCTGGGTGCGCGGTATATCAACGTTTGGGGCTAGCAATAGTGCCTTGATTTTGGTAGATGGCTTTGAGCGTAGTAACCTAAACGAAATAAATGTGGAGGATATTGAAACATTCACTGTACTGAAAGATGCATCAGCTACCGCTATCTATGGTTCCAAGGGTGCCAACGGGGTAATCCTGATTACCACAAAAACCGGTAGAGCGGGTAAGGTGCATATTAGTACCAAAGTGGAGACTTCTTACCACAACCGGACAATAACGCCCCGGTTTGTGGATGGCAATACTTATGCCGCGTTAGCCAATGAGGCGCGTGTTACACGTAATATGGGTGTGTTGTATCAACCCGAAGAGTTAGAGATACTCCGTCTTGGATTGGATCCGGACCTCTATCCCAATGTAGACTGGATGGATACATTATTGAAGAATGGTGCCTGGAGTTACCGCGCCAACATGAACCTGAGCGGGGGAGGACAGACTGCACGTTATTTCGTCTCCGCCAGTTACGTGGAAGATGAAGGGATGTACAAGACTGATCAAACGTTAAGGAGAGATTATAATACCAATGCCAATTACCGGCGTACCAACTACCGTATGAATGTGGATATGGATATTACTCAAACCACGTTGCTGAAAGTAGGGGTATCAGGTTCGTTGTCGAAGCGTAACAGTCCGGGATTGGGTGATGCTGATGTGTGGGGCGAACTTTTTGGGTACCATGCGGTCAGTACACCGGTGCTTTATTCCAATGGACGTATTTCCGCGGTAGGCTCCGGGAATAGGACAAACCCATGGGTAAGTGCTACCCAAACCGGTTATAACGAAGAATGGGACAATAACCTGCAGACCAATGTGACAGTGGAGCAGGATTTCAACTTCATTACCCCTGGCTTAAGATTTGTAGGCCGTTTCGGATATGACACCAACAACCATAACTGGATTAATCGACGTCGTTGGCCTGAGCAGTGGAGAGCCTTAAACCGTGATCAAGATGGAGAATTGGTATGGGATCATATCACCTCATCGAGTGATATGTTCCAGGAGAGTGGAGGTAGAGGGAGCCGCCGAGAGTTCTTGGATTTGTTGTTGAGTTGGGACCGTAGTTTCAAGGAAAACCACAATACAGGGATCACTTTGCGTTACACCCAGGATACCTTTACCCAAACGGTAAACTTGGGAGATGATTTGAAAAACGGGGTAGCCCGTCGTAACCAGGGGCTTGCCGGACGTTTCACCTATAACTGGAAATACCGTTATTTCTTTGATTTCAATTTTGGATATACCGGTTCAGAGAATTTTGCGGTAGGACATCAGTATGGTTTTTTCCCGGCATTTTCAGCTGCCTGGAATATTGCGGAAGAGCCCTTTATAAAGGATAATATTGAATGGATGGATATGTTTAAGATTCGCTATTCTTATGGTAAAGTAGGGAATGATAACTTGGGAGATGAACGTTTCCCTTATCTATATACCATTGATGACCATTATCATTTAAATAATGACAATCCGAGAGTACCTGTGCCTGGTTATAACTGGGGTACAGCAAATTACCAGAGGAGTTATATTGGAAGACGCTTTATCCAGGTGGCTTCGCCTAATGTAACTTGGGAGGAGGCGACAAAAGATGACCTTGGGGTTGACCTCACTTTGTTTAGGAATGCTTTTTCGCTTACGGTGGATTATTTTACCGAAAAACGTACGGGAATCTATATGCAACGTCATTTCCTGCCGGGAATTATTGGACTGGATAGTAATCCGAGGGCCAATGTGGGAGCAGTTGCGACGAAAGGTTTTGATGGAAATTTTGAATTTAGAGAGAAGGTGGGAGATGTAAACATCACGCTTCGCGGTAATATGACCTATAGTAAAAACGAAGTATTGGAGCGAGATGAGCAGAATATGGTTTATCCCTATCAGTATGACCGTGGATACCGGGTAGATCAACAAAAAGGCTTGATAGCCCTGGGGTTGTTCAAAGATTATGATGATATCCGCAATAGTCCTCAACAGCAGTTCGGTGCAGTACAACCGGGTGATATCAAATACAAGGATGTCAATGGTGATGGAGTGGTTGATGGTGGTGACCGCGTAGCGATTGGCGCTACCAGGCGTCCTAACTTGATTTACGGATTGGGCGCATCGTTCTTCTGGAAAGGATTTGATTTTAATCTTCACTTCCAAGGTGCCGGTAAATCCACGTTCCCTATTTATGGTAAGACAGTGTTTGCTTTCAGCGAATTAGACTGGGGGAACGTTATGATTGGAATGTTTGAAGACCGTTGGGTAGATGCTGAGACTGCGGCACAATTGGGTATTCCTGCCAATGAGAATCCTAATGCGCCTTATCCCCGTTTAACTTACGGTCCTAATGGAAATAACCAACAGGAATCCACATTTTGGTTGCGTGATGGCCGTTACTTGCGCCTCAAGAACATGGATATCGGGTATACCTTGCCGAAAGAGATCACTACAAAATATCGCTTTAATGAAATTCGTGTTTTTGTAGCCGGTTCAAACCTGCTTACCTGGTCGAAATTCAAATTATGGGATCCGGAGTCGACACAGCCTCGCGGTGAAGAATATCCACTTACAAGGTCAATTACGATGGGGTTAAGTGTTAACTTATAAACTGTAAATCATTATGATAAAAAAACTTTCAATATTATTACTGTCGCTGTTTGTTTTGGGGATGATACCTTCCTGTTCAGACTATCTCGACTCAGACAGGTATTTCAGAGATCGCCCTTCATTGGAGTCCACTTTTACAGACAGGGAGCGGACGGAAGAGTGGCTGGCTTATGCCTTTAGTTTCCTCAACGGGGAATCTGCGGATATAATATCCAAGGCAGGTACGGGCAGCCCGCATGTATATGACGACGCGATGTATTTTGGGGACCGAGATGTGAAGTATGATCCGAAAGACGCTGCTGATCTTTCTTACAATAAGTTTAGATTGGGAGAGTATAATGAAAATGAATACAATGCAATATGGCCCCGTTGTTATAAGGGCATTTACCAGGCTTCTATCTTTATTCACCATATTGATATGAATCCAACCATGTCTCCTGAAGAGCGGTTAGACTATAAAGGACAAGCTCGCTTTGTACGCGCCTATTTCTATTGGTTGCTACTTCGCAAGTATGGCCCGGTACCCATTATGCCCGATGAAGGAGTTGATTACACCTTGAGTTATGATGACCTTGCCACTCCCCGTAGCTCCTATGAAGAGGTCGCAGAACATATCAGTAACGAAATGGCGCAGGCGGCTAAGGAGATACAATACCTTACCCGTAATGACAACGAGAATATTGCTCGTCCTACGAAGGGGGCTGCACTGGCTGCCCGCACCTATGCACTGATATTTGCTGCCAGTCCGTTGGCTAACGGAAACGATGATGAGTTTGCAAGGGCTTTGGTAGATGATCAGGGACGTCGTCTCCTTTCCCCTGAGTACAGCGAAGAAAAATGGGCGAAAGCAGCTGCGGCAGCAAGAGATGTGATGGAGTTGGGGGTGTATGATCTTTATACAGCTCCATTCTCAACCACGGATGGAGGTCCACACGACCGCCCTACTATCGTGCCGCCGGCAGATCCTCAATTCTCAGACCAAGATTGGCCCAATGGATGGAGGAATATTGATCCTTTCAAATCTTATCGTGATTTGTTTACCGGAGCGGTGGCTCCCGTGGGCAATACCGAGTTGATTTTCTCGAGGGTGCATAATACGGCTGAGGTGGCATCAATGGTAATACACCAGATGCCACGTACCTTCGGTGGTTGGAATACACATGGCCTGACCCAGAAAATGGTGGATGCCTACTATATGAATGATGGTGCCGATGCCCCCGGCAAGGACAAAGAGATTGGTCGTGGAGATGGTTCAAGCCGTTTGAGTGGATTCACTACCCAGGAAGATGTAGAGGCAGGCCGTTATCTGCCGCTGGGTTCTGATGTGTCTCTCCAGTATGCCAATCGTGAACCCCGTTTCTATGCGTCCGTAGCCTATAATGGTGCGGTATGGCATTATACAAGTCGTGCAGAAACTGGAGAACGTCACCGTCAAACATTCTACTATCGTGGAGATGGTAACGGATTTATGAACACGCCGTTCCATTTGCGTACCGGCATAGGGGTGATGAAATTCGTGGATCCTCAAGACCATCCGGGTAACATCCGTCTGAAAGCAGAACCTGCAATCCGTTACGCTGACATCCTGTTACTCTACGCGGAAGCGTTGAACGAACTGGATGGCACTTACACTATCGAGTCATGGGACGGATCAACGACTTATACCATTAGTCGCGATATTGACCAGATAAAGAGAGGTGTACATCCTGTACGTATCCGCGCGGGCTTGTCCGACTATGCCTCTTCCACTTATGGCAGCAAGGATGAATTGCGCGAGACGTTGAAGCGTGAACGTATGATCGAATTGTTGGGTGAAGGAAAGCGTTATTTTGATCTTCGTCGCTGGAAGGATGCCGAAGTGGAAGAAGCACTCCAGATTTATGGCTGTAACGTGCTTATGAGAGCAGATAGGAGGGAGGAATTCCATGAGCCGGTGGCCATCTTTAATCTTGCCTCCACTTTCTCCCCCAAGTTGTATTTCTGGCCGATCCATCATAACGAATTGAGAAATAATAAGCGGCTAACGCAGACACCGGGATGGACATCTTATGATTAAATTTATAACACAGAAGAATATATGCAGAAAATACATACTCTAATAGTCCTTATGGCAGTAGTGTTGCTGGGGACATCATGTAACGATGAATGGAAAGAGGAGCAGTATGAGCACTTCGTTGCTTTCCGCTCGCCTCTCAATAACAGAGGGGTAACAGAAATATATGTGCCGTACAGCCGAAAGGATGCCGATGGTAATTCTCAGGAAGGGCGTTCAAATTATCAAATTCCGATGATTGTCAGTGGTTCCCTCACCAATCAGCAGAATTTCAGCGTACGGGTCGCCCATGATCCCGATACCTTGCAAACATTGAACATTGCCCGCTATCAACATCGTACCGACCTGTTTTACGTGGATATGGGAACGGAAAATTTAGGGTTTGCTACTTTCCCGGGAACAGTGGACTTTAAGGCGGGAGAAGATGTGAGCTTGCTGGATATTAGTTTCGATTTCCGTGGCATCGATATGTCGCAAAAGTGGGTTCTGCCGCTTACCGTGGTAGATGATCCTTCCGCGGATTATAAAGGACATCCTCGTAAAAATTATGCCAAGGCGCTTCTGAGGATATATCCTTTCAATGAATTTTCGGGTAATTATTCCGGAACCACCTTGCAGAATTTCGTGAAAGGAGATGAAAACAGCGGTTCCATTGTGGCTAATACCGTAACGGGATACGTTGTGGATGATAACACCGTCTTCTTCTATGCCGGAAACATTGATGAAGACCGTACGGATCGTGCCAACTATAAGGTGTTTGCGGAGTTCAATGGAGTAGAAACCGGGGGGGTGGTCAACTTTTATGTTGAAAATCCCGGATTGAACTTCGTAAGCCATAAGGAAGCTTCCTATCGTATTATAGAAGAGATGGATGATATTCGGCCTTACTTGTTGCGTCGTTATGTGATCATTAATAATATCGACTACGAATATACAGATTACACGGCTATACCCGGTTCTGAGATTACCTATGTCGTAAGAGGTTCTCTAACACTCGTACGTACTATCAATACCCAAGTGCCCGATGAAGATCAGGCGGTTCAGTGGTAAATAAGGTAAGCATTCAGGAGATCCTTGTTTTACAGGGATCTCCTGAATTTTAATTTTTATATCCGGATTCAATTCTGTAATATGTAATTGCTTATTAAATAGAATTCTATAAATATTTTAAACAAATCCTCGAGGAATCATTTTTTAAATCGTATGAACAAATTTCTTTTAGTGTTATTCTTTTTTTCAACTTTTATTTTGTCTGCATGTCAACACGATGCATCCAAGACAAAAGTTATTCCTACAGATCTTCGCACGGAACTTCGGGCACCGGCCTATCCGTTGGTTACGGTAGATCCTTATTTCAATGCCTGGTCGTATACCGATAACTTGTACGATGACCAATCACGGCATTGGACCGATAAAGAATTCCCGTTATTGGGCGCGTTAAGGGTAGACGGTGAAGTATACCGGTTTATGGGAACAACGCAGTTACCATTAAAGACCGTGTTACCGAATGCCCGTGAAGAAAAATGGGAAGCTAAATATACCTTTAGTAAACCGGCAGGTGAAGAATGGAAAAATATTGTATTCAATGATAATGGTTGGCAAACCGGGACTGCCGCTTTTGGTACACCCAACGAACCTAACCTTTCCACGTTATGGGAAACAAAGGATATCTGGTTGAGACGTACGTTTAATCTGGACGAAGATTTGAGAGGTGAAAATATTTATCTGCAATATTCGCACGACGATATTTTTGAACTATATATTAACGGGATTAAAGTTGTTGAAACCGGCTATTCGTGGAACTATAATGTTTTGGAAGAGCTTTCCGACGAAGTGAAAGCTACGCTCAGAAAAGGAGAGAACATTATTACCGCGCATTGTCATAATAGAACCGGAGGGGCCTATGTTGATTTTGGGTTGTACGAGCGCGAAGAAGACAAAGTGTCTTTCCATCGCACGGCAGAACAGAGGTCGGTAAGTTTGTTGCCTACACAGACCATTTACACGTTTGATTGTGGACCCGTGGAGTTGGATGTGATCTTTACTACTCCTTTGTTGCTGGATGATTTGACGCTTATTGCCCGTCCGGTAAGTTATGTTTCTTATCAGGTAAACTCGAAAGATGGGGCATCACACGATGTACAAGTCTATTTTGAAGCAACTCCCCAGTGGGCGGTGCACGATGATAATCAGGAGGTAGGCTTTGAGAGAATCGAAAAAGAAGGAAAGACTTTCCTTAAAACGGGAACTATTGAACAACCGATGCTCCAGAAAAGTGGAGACGCGGTACGTGTCGACTGGGGTTATTTCTATCTGACCGGTACTGCCAATGATGGTTCAACCCTCAATTTTGGTAATTATTGGGACGTAAAAGAAGCATTTTATACGGAAGGACGTATCCCCGAAGCATTGCCGTCAGAACTCTCGGGAAATTTGATAAAAGAGATGACGCTCCTTGCTTATAGCCGTGATCTGGGAGAAGTAGGATCGGATAAAAAAACAGGCTTCATTATGCTGGGTTATGATGATATCTATTCCGTACAATATTTCGGGAAGAACCTGAAAGGTTATTGGACAAAGGACGGTACTGTAGATATTTTCCAGGCGTTTAAAAGTGCGGAGACCGACTACACATCTATTATGGACCGCTGTGATGAATTCAACCGGAGCATGATGGCTGATGCTGAACGGGCAGGAGGCAAGAAATATGCCGAGCTGGCTTCTTTGGTTTATAGACAAGCTATTGCCGCACACAAGCTAGTGAAAGATGAGGACGGAACACTCCTGTTCCTCTCGAAAGAAAACAACAGTAACGGTTCTATTGGCACGGTAGATATAACCTATCCCTCCTCTCCCTTATTCCTGCTATATAATACTGAATTGGCAAAAGGGCTGATGAACCATATTTTCTATTACAGTGAAAGTGGAAGATGGACAAAACCATTTCCCTCGCATGATATAGGCACTTATCCTCTTGGTAACGGCCAGACTTACGGGGAAGATATGCCGGTAGAAGAGGCAGGAAATATGCTGGTTTTGACGGCCGCTGTTGCTGAAATGGAAGGAAATGCCGCTTACGCTGCTCGTCACTGGGAAACACTTACTACTTGGACCGATTATCTGGTAGAAGAAGGATTGGATCCTGACGACCAGCTCTGTACCGACGACTTCGCGGGGCATCTCGCTCATAACGCGAACCTCTCGATCAAAGCAATCATGGGAATCGCTTCTTATGGCAAATTGGCAGGCATGTTGGGTAAAGCCGACGTGAGCGAGAAATACCTGCAGATTGCCAGGGAAATGGCCGTGGAATGGGAAAAAATGGCCAACGATGGCAACCATTACAGGCTAACATTCGACCGTCCCGGAACATGGAGCCAGAAGTATAATCTCGTGTGGGATAAATTGCTCGGATTTAATGTCTTTGATCCCTCTATCGTGGAAAAGGAGATGGCCTATTACCTGACCAAACAAAACGAATTTGGTTTGCCTTTGGATAGCAGGGCCACGTATACTAAAACAGATTGGATCATGTGGACCGCGACACTCACGGGAGAAAGGGATGATTTTGACGCGTTGGTAGACTTGGTGTATAAATATGCCGACGAAACTCCTTCTCGGGTGCCCATCAGCGACTGGCACGATACCATCACCGCGGAAAGAATGAATTTTAAAGCCCGTTCCGTGGTCGGAGGTTATTTCATGAAGATGCTCGAACAAAAACTGCTAGAGAAAAACAAATAGGCATGAAACGAGATTTTACAAGTAAAAGCATCCTTTTTGCCTGTCTTTTCTTGATGGTTTCCTTCTCCACATTCTCTAACGGGAAAACAAAAATCACGATCGTGGACAGGCCCGACGTGCGCGCGTCGAATACGAACTATGTACAAAACCGGGCACCTCTCCAACCCGAGCATTTCATAAAGCTGCCCGTGGGCAACGTGAAACCAAAAGGGTGGATCGGACGCTTTCTGGAACTTCAACGAGATGGGCTGAACGGCAACCTCGGGGAGATAAGTGCTTGGCTTGACAAGGAAAATAATGCCTGGCTAGGTACGGGAACCGACTATGGCTGGGAGGAAGTTCCATACTGGTTAAGGGGATATGGCAATATGGCCTATATCCTCGAAGACCCACAGATGGTTGGCGAAACAAAAACCTGGCTAGAGGCAGTATTTAATAGTCAACGAGAAGACGGTTATTTTGGCCCTTACATTGAAAGGAACGAGAAGCCCGACCTATGGGGAAACATGATTATGATATGGTGCCTGCAGTCGTACCACGAGTACTCTGGAGATGAGCGGGTGGTAAGCTTGATGACCAACTACTTTAAATGGCAGTTGGAACTTCCTGACGAGATGTTCTTGAAAGACTACTGGGAGAATAGCCGGGGAGGGGATAACCTGTTGAGCATCTACTGGCTCTATAACATCACCGGTGATAAATTCCTCCTTGACCTAGCGGAGAAAACGCACCGGAACACGGCCGACTGGACGCGACGTTCCACCTTGCCCAATTGGCATAACGTGAATATCGCCCAGAGTTTCAGGGAGCCGGCAACCTATTACATGCTTTCCGGGGATTCCGCTCACCTGCTTTCCACGTATAACGTTCATCATCTCATCAGGAACACGTTTGGACAAGTACCTGGAGGGATGTTCGGCGCCGATGAAAATGCCCGTATGGGGTATATTGATCCTCGTCAAGGTACTGAAACGTGTGGCTTCGTGGAACAGATGACATCCGATGAAATTCTACTGAGAATGACGGGCGATCCATTTTGGGCTGAGCATTGCGAAGAGGTTGCTTTCAACTCCTATCCGGCAGCCGTGATGCCGGATTTTAAATCGCTGCGATACATTACATCACCAAACCATACCATCAGTGATTCCAAGAACCACCATCCGGGCATTGATAACCGGGGTCCATTTCTGGCAATGAACCCGTTTAGCAGCAGATGCTGCCAGCATAATCACGGGTTGGGCTGGCCGTATTATATCGAACACATGGTTCTTGCTACCCCTGATAACGGGATTGCCGTCGCCATGTATGGAGCCTGCGAAGCAACCGTGAAGGTGGCAGATGGGAAAACGGTGGAAATCGTGGAAGAGACCAATTACCCGTTCGAAGAATCGGTACGGTTTACACTTAAAACCTCTGAACAAGTCATCTTCCCGTTATATCTCAGGATACCCTCTTGGACCCGGAACCCTTCGATAGAGATTAACGGTAAAGCGATAGAAGGAGAACTGGTGAACGGGAAATATGTACGTTTGGAAAGGGAATGGCGTGATGGGGATGCAATCACCCTGAAGGTGCCGATGGAATTGTCGCAATCGGTATGGAGCGTGAACCAAGACAGCCGGAGCATTTATTACGGCCCGCTTGCTTTCTCGCTGAAAATTAAAGAAATTTATAAAGAGGTGAGCAGCGTGGAGACGGCGATCGGCGACTCGAAATGGCAAAAAAATGCCGACGCGAGCAAATGGCCTAGTTACGAAATTTATGCTGGTAGCGACTGGAATTATGCGTTGGTGCTAGACGACGCACTCCCCTTGGAGAAGAACTTCGAGGTAGTAAAGGGAGATTGGCCAACCGATCATTTTCCTTTCGCGGTGGAAAGTGCCCCGATAGAGTTAAAAGCCAAGGGGAAAAAATTAATCGGGTGGGGGATTGACGAACACGGGCTTACCGGTGAAATCCCGATTAAAGAGAACAGGCAATTCGAAGAAAAAACAGAAGAAATCACCTTGATCCCGATGGGTGCGGCCCGGTTGAGGATATCGGCTTTTCCGGTTTACAAGCATGCTCATCCAAAGGATAAATATAGTGCAAGTCAGTGAAAATAAACAATGATTCCAAGCTGTAGTACTTGAAGATTTTTGATGATCGTTTCGAAAACGTTATCTAAAATCTGTAAAATAAATAATAAAGGGTTTTCGTGGCCTGTAGAACAAAGTGAAATATTAATATAAATTTTTATGGGATCAGTTACTTTTTTGGTACTCTTTTGTTGATGTTTAATCTCGTTGCCCAACAGCAGCCGCGAATAACCCATTCATGACGCGGGGTGTAAAAAATTTGTTTGAAAGTAGTGGTATTTCCAGAGTGTGCTGATAGTTATCCCATGATTTTTACTATCTTTAATCTCCTACACGGATTAGCAGGTTGTAAGTTGTAAGAGCAAATAATAATGAGGAAAATAAGAGTAATGAAGGGAGGCATCGTCTTATCTTTATGGTTAAGCATGTGCATGTTTGCCCATATCATGGCACGTGAGAATACCAATTATTCATTCAAACACTATAATATTAACAACGGTCTTTCGCAAAATACAGTACATTGTATCCATCAGGACAAAATGGGGTTCATGTGGTTTGGAACGAAGGACGGATTAAACCGATTTGATGGGACATCGTTCAAGGTATTTAAATTTTCCCCGGAAGGGGAGTTGAGAAATAATGTCTTTCACCATATCTTGGAAGATAAAAATGGCAATCTTTGGGTAGCAACCGAGGGGGGAATTTATATTTATGATCCTCGACTTGAAAAATTTGATCGTTTTAATCCTGTCTCTCGAAACAATGAATCCTTGGAAGGATGGATTAGTGATTTCGTGCAAGATCTAGATGGCGATATTTGGATATCCACCGAGGAAAAGGGAGTTTTCCATTATAATGTTGAAGAAGAACAGCTAACCTTCTATCCCGTTTCTACACTTCCTGGCGGTATGAGAACGATAAGCTTGTGCGTGGGAGCTAATAACGAGTTATGGGTATTTCCATACGGTCTTCCGGCCATCCGTATCGATAAGAAGACTGGCCAAACGCAGGAGCTGGAATTGAACGATGATCCTTACTTTTTTCATAACTTGGGAGAGGTACGGGACGTGATTGCCGATAAAAACAACCAATTAATCCTTCCCACTTCCCATAAGGGTTTGGTAAGCGTGAACACCTTGAATCGAACTCACCGGGTTTTATTGAATTTGGATGCAGAAGGTCAACCTATATTTGCTCGAACGGTAAAAAGAATCGACAATCAAACATTGTGGATTGGCTCCGAATCGGGTGTCTATATTTATAACGCGCTCGAAGGCACGGTTATCAATTTACGCCATGATAATTCCATTGCTACCTCCTTATCCGACAACGCGATATATTCTATCTATCAAGATAAAGACAGTGGAATATGGGTGGGGTCCTATTTCGGAGGTGTGGACTATTATTCCGAAGAGTTGAATAATTTCGAGACGTTTTATCCTATTCCACAAGTTAATAACATGAAAGGTTCGAGGGTAAGAGAATTCTACCCTGCTAAAGACGGAAACTTATGGATTGGTACCGAGGATAGCGGACTTCACCTGTTTGATACCGAAAATGGAGAATTTCTTCCTCTCCCAGAAGAACTGGACACGCTTTACACGAATATCCATGCCTTACATGCCGACGAGGACTTCCTCTGGATAAGCACTTTTTCGAAAGGCCTAAACAGGTATCATTTAAAAAGTGGTGAATTGAAAACATATGTTCATTCCGATGACCCCCACTCCCTGAGTCAGAATAGCGTGTTTGCCATGTGCAAGGATCGGCAGGACATGTTGTGGATCGGAACGCTTTCGGGATTGGATATCTATGATTACGAATCCGATACTTTTACTAGAAATGACAAACTGAATACGGGAGCCATTCAAGATATTTATGAAGACAACGACGGCGATATTTGGGTAAGTACCTTCACGAATGGTCTTTTTCGTTACCAGCCTAAAAGAGATACATGGAGTAATTATAAGAATGATCCCACTGACAATAATTCCTTGTCGTACAATACGGTGACGGGTGTTTTCGAAGATAGCGAAAACCGCTTGTGGATCACTACTCAAGGAGGCGGCTTTAGCCAATTTTACAAGGAGGATGAAACGTTTCATACCTATAATACCACGAATGGCCTTCCCAATAACGTGGTATACCGGTTGGAAGAAGACAACGATGGCTACTTATGGATTTCAACCAACGCGGGGCTTGTACGGTATAGCCACAGAATGGGTACTTTTAGGAATTACACGGTCAGGAACGGCCTGAGAAATAATCAATTTAATTATAAATCCAGTTACAAGTCCCCCGATGGAACGCTCTATTTTGGTTCGATAGATGGATTCGTCCGATTTAATCCATCTACTTTTAACGAACCGAAAACTGCCATGCCTATTGTCTTTACAGAGCTGGTGGTTAATAATATAGCGGTGAATCCGGGAGATGAGAGATCGTTGTTGGATCAGAGCATCCTCTTTACCCGGGATTTGAGTTTACCATACCACAAGAACTCGTTCCGGCTAAGCTACGCCGTGCTGGATTATTCCAATGGTAGTGATTACCAGCTGCTTTATAAACTAGATGGTTTTGATAAAGAATGGATTCAATCAGAGGCAGGCAATGATATCATTTACTCGAATTTGAACCCAGGCAAGTACTTACTTTCACTGAAGTTGAGCAATGGGTTGGTAGATAGCGAGGAAGAGACACTCGTGATGTTGAGTATCCGTGTTCGTCCTCCCTTTTGGTTAAGTGGATGGGCCTACGTAGCCTATTTAATATTGTTGATAGCAGGTTTGTTTGGATTGTTTCGTTTTTTGAATTATCGAAACCAGAGGGTTCAAAAAGAGAGAATGCGCACTTTTCAACAGCAGAAAGAACGGGAATTATACCGTTCAAAAATTGAATTCTTCACCAATGTCGCGCACGAGATCCGCACCCCTCTATCCCTTATTAAGGCACCTCTGGATCATGTTATCATTACCGAGAAGGTATCCGAAACGGTAAAAGAGAACCTGCAAATAATGAGCAAGAATACCGATCGGCTATTGAGTCTGACCAATCAATTGTTGGATTTTCAAAAAACCGAATCAGACGCGTACCTGTTAACCCTCGAATCGCGAAATGTATCGAAATTGATTCGAGAAACATTTTTACGTTTCACGCCTCTCGCGAAACAGAGAGGACTGCTTTTCGAGATGGAACTTCCCGAAACAGATATATATATACAGGTCGACAAGGAAGCATTCCTGAAAATTATTAGTAACTTGATAAATAATGCTATCCGGTACTGTGACACCTTTGTGAATTTGAACGTGTATATCGAAGAGAACGAATGGTTCCACTTGGTCATTGACAACGATGGAGAACCGATTCCCGACAAGTACAAGCAAGAGATATTCAAACCCTTTGTACACTTGGATAGGGCTCACGACCGAACGGTTAACGGGACAGGGATCGGCTTGGCACTTTCTCGCTCGTTGGCAGGGTTGCATAAAGGGAAACTAGAATTAGAAGACACCGTTCGTTCCATTCGGTTTCATCTCACTCTCCCCGTGGAAATTGCCAAGGAGATTCCCGAGATAAGGCCATCAAGTGAACCGGGTAAAGAGGAAAAAGAAGTATCACTTGAGAAAGGGAATCGTTCGACAATCCTGCTCGTGGAAGACGATTTGGAATTGCTCCATTTTGAAGAAAAGTTTCTTTCCCTTCATTATCACGTGGTGACAGCAAGAAATGGCGAAGAAGCTTTGGAAGTGTTACGTGAATCCAGCGTGAACCTCGTGGTATGCGATGTCATGATGCCCAAAATGGACGGCTTTGAATTTACAAAGAAGGTGAAATCCGACATCGAGTTTAGCCATATTCCGGTGATACTGTTAACGGCTAAAGTAAATGTGGAGTCAAAAGTACAGGGATTTGAAACCGGTGCTGACGCGTATATAGACAAACCATTCTCGCTGGAAATACTGCTGGCCCAAATAGCTAACTTGTTGCAGAACCGCGAAAAATTACGGGAAACATTTTTAAAACATCCCTATATTGGTGCGAACAGCATGGCTCTAACCAAGTCAGATGATGAATTTATACGGAAATTACATGCTATTATCCATGAAAACTTAGATAATTCAGAGTTTATCGTGGAAAACATCGCGGAACAATTTAACATGAGCAGGGCCAGTTTTTACCGGAAAATTAAAGGCGTACTCAATTTAACGCCCAACGAGTACATCAGGGCAGAACGATTAAAAAAAGCGGCGATGATGCTTAAGGAGAAAATATACAAGGTGAATGAGATTTGTTACATGGTAGGTTTTAACTCACCCTCCTATTTCTCTAAATGTTTTCAACAGCAATTTGGCGTTTTGCCGAAGGATTTCGAGTAAATGAACCCTATGAGATGAATTTCGCGTTTTTTGATACGATATCTCGCGCCCCATTACGACTAAACCGCTTATTTTCGCACTGTCAAATTAGATTTAACAATACGACATTAGAGGCTGTAGTTTGATTCCAATTGAAATTTAGTATTAAAACAATTATAATAAAGCTAAAATTAAATCGTAATGAGAACAAAGTTAATCGTATTTTTATTTTTACTGTCGAGTTTCTCGATGCACGCCCAGTGGCAACCCGCGGGGGATAAACTTAAAACCCGGTGGGCATCGGAGATCGATGTAAACAACGTGTTGCCCGAATATCCGAGACCTATCATGGAGCGGGGTGAATGGCAGAATCTGAATGGATTGTGGGAATATGCCATTCAGCCGGTGGGAAAACCCAAACCTGCAAATTTCGAGGGTAATATCTTGGTACCATTTGCCGTTGAGTCGAGCCTTTCAGGAGTCCAGAGAAGAGTTGGACGAGACAATGAACTATGGTATCAACGCGAATTCACCGTACCTTCTAAATGGAGAAACAACAAGGTGCTCCTCCATTTCGGGGCCGTGGACTGGAAAGCAGACGTTTGGGTGAATGGAGTGAAAGTGGGACAACATACCGGTGGCTTTACCCCGTTTTCGTTTGATGTTACTCCCGCCCTCACAAACGGTAACAATACCTTGGTAGTGAAGGTGTGGGATCCAACAGACCAAGGATTCCAACCCCGGGGCAAACAGGTGAATAGGCCCGAGGGGATTTGGTATACCCCGGTAAGCGGCATTTGGCAAACAGTATGGTTGGAACCGGTTCCCGAAACCCATATCGAGAACCTTAGGATTACTCCCGATATTGATAAAAATACCCTCTTGGTAGAAGCAATTGCTAACGCACCCGCCACGACGAGCAGGATAGAAGTAAAGGTGAAAGAGGGAACCAGCGTAGTTGCTACTGCACAGGCCATTAATAAACAGCCGGTAGAAATTGCCATGCCGAAAAACGTGAAACTGTGGTCACCTGACAATCCGCATCTTTATGATCTGGAAGTTATCCTATGGGATGGAAATAAACAACTGGACAAGGTGGATAGTTACGCGGCGATGAGAAAATATTCGATGGAGCGTGACGATAAGGGTATTGTACGTTTACAACTGAACAATAAAGACCTTTTCCATTTCGGCCCTCTTGATCAGGGATGGTGGCCCGACGGCCTCTATACCGCGCCTTCTGACGAAGCATTGGAATACGACGTGATCAAAACCAAAGATCTGGGTTATAACATGATTCGTAAACACGTGAAAGTAGAACCGGCACGTTGGTATACCCATTGCGACCGGCACGGGATCATCGTGTGGCAAGATATGCCCAATGGAGATAGAGGACAGGATTGGCAAATGCACCAATATTTCGATGGCGTGGAACGGTTACGCTCTGCCGAGTCGGAAGCCAACTTCCGGAAGGAGTGGAAAGAAATCATGGACTACTTGTATTCCTATCCCTCGATAGGTGTATGGGTGCCGTTTAACGAAGCATGGGGACAATTCAAGACCGTGGAGATAGCCGAGTGGACAAAAGAATACGATCCTACACGCTTGGTGAACCCTGCCAGTGGGGGTAATCATTTCCCCGTGGGAGATATGCTCGACCTGCACCAGTACCCCGCTCCCCGGCTTTACTTGTATGACGGGCAACGAGCTACTGTACTGGGTGAATATGGTGGAATTGGTTGGGCCAACAAGGCGCACCTTTGGGAACCGGATAGAAACTGGGGCTACGTGCAATTTAACAGCGAGAAAGAGGTTACCGACGAGTACGTGAAGTATGCCGAGCAGT
>WPCG01064673.1_pt1 | contig 42875 bp, 33 predicted proteins | sample 5403311 | NCBI WGS metagenome assembly WPCG01 (sample SAMN12869467, study PRJNA574797) | sludge metagenome | isolation source: wastewater treatment of Control | place: China:Beijing | collected 2019-05-17
AGCCGAGAAAGTCGGTTTTGCCATCAACCTTGAGTAGGCTGTTGTAGTCCAGACCAAACGAACTGGCGGCACGCGCACGTTCACGCTGAGCATCCATCTCGCGCTCGAAGCCTTCTTCATCGACCGTCAGTTCACGCTCACGGGCGATGTCGGCGGTCAGATCCATCGGGAAGCCGTAGGTGTCATACAGCTTGAACACCACTTCGCCGGGAATTACGCTGCCTTGCAGGTCGGCCAGGTCGGCTTCAAGGATGCGCAGGCCCTGCTCCAGGGTCTTGGCAAACTGCTCTTCTTCACTCTTCAGCACGCGCTCGATCTGTGCCTGCTGCTGTTTCAGTTCGGGGAAAGCATCACCCATTTCCGCCACTAGTGCGGCAACGATTTTGTAGAAGAAGCTGTCCTTCGCACCCAGCTTGTTACCGTGACGGCAGGCGCGGCGGATGATGCGGCGCAGCACATAGCCACGGCCATCATTGGACGGCAGCACGCCATCGGCAATCAGGAAGCTGCACGAGCGGATATGGTCGGCGACAACCTTGAGTGAAGGGTTGTCATCGTTGGCACAACCAATGGCACCGGCCACGGCAGCCAGCAGGTTCTGGAACAGGTCAATCTCGTAGTTGGAGTTGACGTGCTGCATGACGGCGCTGATGCGCTCCAGGCCCATGCCGGTATCCACGCTTGGCGCGGGCAGCGGGTGCAGCACACCGTCGGCTGTACGGTTGAACTGCATGAAAACGTTGTTCCAGATCTCGATGTAACGGTCGCCATCCTCTTCCGGGCTGCCCGGCAGGCCGCCCCAGATGTGTTCGCCGTGGTCAAAGAAGATTTCGGTACAAGGACCGCAGGGGCCGGTATCCCCCATCGCCCAGAAGTTGTCGGAGGCATAGGGCGCGCCGCCATTGTCGCCAATGCGGATGATGCGCTCGGCGGGTACGCCAGCCACGTCGCGCCAGATCTCGAAGGCTTCGTCGTCGGTGTGGTAAACGGTGATCCAGAGCTTGTCCTTGGGCAGGTTCAGCCACTGCTCGCTGGTCAGGAACTCCCAGGCATAGGCGATGGCATCACGTTTGAAATAGTCGCCAAAGCTGAAGTTGCCCAGCATCTCGAAGAAGGTGTGGTGGCGGGCGGTGTAGCCGACATTGTCCAGGTCGTTGTGCTTGCCGCCGGCGCGCACGCAGCGCTGGGAGGAGGTCGCCCGCACGTAGGCGCGCGGATCGCGACCCAGGAAGACGTCCTTGAAGGGCACCATGCCGGCGTTGGTGAACAGCAGGGTCGGGTCGTTGTCCGGTACCAGGGAGCTGGAGGGCACGACGGTGTGGCCGTGCGCCTCGAAGAAACTCAGAAAGGCCTGTCTGATGTCTGCGCTTTTCATGGGGTATCCGTGGCGATGAACGGGGTGACCCGGCGGGCGACGCTGGCTCGAGGCGGACGCCGCGGCACGCCGACAGCGGGCGTTTCGCGGGGCCGCGGGATGCCACCCGGGGCGTTCGCAAAGGGAGCCATTATAGCGCAGTTGTCAAGGGACTGAAGGGGCGTCCTCGTCCCAGGCGTGATCCAGGGCGTGGCGCACCTGCTCGAAATCGAAGCCGCGGCCGGCCAGGAAGCGCTCGCGGCGGGCCCGCTCGCGGGGGGTGACGCCGGGGCCGGAGAAGCGCCGGGCGAGGGTCTCGCAGGCCAGGGCGAACCAGTCGGCCTCGCCCCGCGACTCCTGCTCGGCGAAGGCGCTGCCGACGAGCTCGCGGTCGATGCCGCGCCGGGAGAGCTCCAGGCGAATCTTCAGCGGCCCCTGGCCGCGCAGGATGCGCGAGCGCAGGAAGCTCTCGGCGAAGCGGGCATCGGACTGCAGGCCGGCATCGGCCAGGGCATCGAGGCACTCGGCGATCGCCGCCGCCTCATGCCCCTTCGCCGCCAGCCGCTCCTCCAGCTCGGCGCGGGAGTACTCGCGCCGAGCCAGCAGACGAAGGGCGTCGTCCCGAGGGGTGGCGTCCGATCCGGCCGGGGCGAACATGGCTTAGAGCAGGTCGTCCTCGCGGCTGGCCTGGGCAGCCTCAGGCGCCTCGGCTTCCTCCTTCGGCGCCGGAGCGGCGAGCAGCTGGCCGCGAATCCCGCTCTCGATCTCCTCCATGACGGCCGGGTTGTCCTCGAGGAACTGGGCGGCGTTGGCCTTGCCCTGGCCGATCTTGTTGCCCTGGTAGCTGTACCAGGCACCGGCCTTGTCGATCAGGCTGCACTGCACCCCGAGATCGATCACCTCGCCGGCATGGTAGATGCCCTTGCCGTAGAGGATCTGGAACTCGGCCTGGCGGAAGGGCGGCGCCACCTTGTTCTTGACCACCTTGACCCGGGTCTCGTTGCCGGTGACCTCGTCGCCCTGCTTCACCGAGCCGGTGCGGCGAATGTCGAGGCGCACGCTGGCGTAGAACTTGAGGGCGTTGCCGCCGGTGGTGGTCTCGGGGCTGCCGAACATCACGCCGATCTTCATGCGGATCTGGTTGATGAAGACCACCAGGCAGTTGGCGTTCTTGATGTGACCGGTAATCTTGCGCAGGGCCTGGGACATCAGGCGGGCCTGCAGGCCGACGTGGGAGTCGCCCATCTCGCCCTCGATCTCGGCCCGGGGAGTGAGCGCCGCCACCGAGTCGATGATGATGACGTCGACGCCGCCGGAGCGCACCAGCATGTCGCAGATCTCGAGGGCCTGCTCGCCGGTGTCCGGCTGGGAGACCAGCAGGTCATCGAGGTTGACGCCGAGCTTCTCGGCGTAGCTCGGGTCCAGGGCGTGCTCGGCGTCGATGAAGGCGCACACCTTGCCCTGCTTCTGGGCCTCGGCGATCACCGAAAGGGTCAGGGTGGTCTTGCCCGAGGATTCCGGCCCGAAGATCTCCACCACGCGGCCGTAGGGCAGGCCGCCGATCCCCAGCGCGATATCGAGGCCCAGGGAGCCGGTGGAGACCGCCGGCATGGCCACCCGGGGCGTATCGCCGAGGCGCATCACGGTCCCCTTGCCGAACTGGCGCTCGATCTGGGAAAGCGCGGCGTTCAACGCCTTGGAGCGGTTGTCATCCTGAGCCATCACGGGCCTCCTGATCAGGTCGTCGAGTGTCTTGGTACTGTATGACTGCACAGTAGTATGGCGAAAAACGCCGGCGGCGGCCAGCGAAACTTCCCCGACCGCCGCTCACGCCTCATCCGTTCGCTTCGAGGCGTCGGATCAGCCCCACCAGGGCCTCGCGCACCGCCCGTTCGCGCACCGCCCGGCGGTCGCCGGGATAGTGAAAGCGCTCGGACTCGGCGTCCTCGGCGCTGCCCCAGGCCAGCCAGACGGTGCCCACCGGCTTGTCGTCGCTGCCGCCGCCGGGGCCCGCCACGCCGCTGATCGCCACGCCGAGGCTGGCGCCGCTGTCCCGGCAGGCGCCCGTCACCATGGCCTCCACCACCTCGCGGCTTACCGCGCCGTGGGCCTCGAGGAGCGCCTCGGGCACGCCCAGCAGGCGACGCTTGGCGGCGTTGGAGTAGGTCACATAGCCGGTCTCGAAGTAGTCGGAGCTGCCGGCCACCGCGGTGATGGCGCTGGCCACCCCGCCCCCGGTGCAGGACTCGGCGGCGGTGACCATGGCTCCCTGCTGGCGGCAGAGCCGGCCCAGCCGCTCGGCCAGGGTGGTCAGGTCGAGGTTGGCCAGGTGGGCAGCGGAGTGCGGCATGTGAAGGACCTCCCGGATATCTTGCGACGGCGCCTGACGGCATCGCTCTCTGGACGGTAGAATACTGACTTTTGCCCGCGAGTGCAGAGCCCGAACAGGATTCCGGATGTCACAGGCCGCAAGCCCCTCCCATACGCCCATGATGGCCCAGTACCTGAAGATCAAGCGCGAGCACCCCGAGGTGCTGCTCTTCTACCGCATGGGCGACTTCTACGAGCTCTTCTTCGACGACGCCCGCCGCGCCGCGGCGCTGCTCGACATCACCCTGACCCAGCGCGGCCAGTCCGCCGGCAAGCCGATCCCCATGGCCGGCGTGCCCTACCACAGCGCCGAGGGCTACCTGGCCCGCCTGGTGGCCGCCGGCGAGTCGGTGGCGATCTGCGAGCAGGTCGGCGACCCGGCGGCCTCCAAGGGCCCGGTGGAGCGCCGCGTGGTGCGCGTCGTCACCCCCGGCACCCTCTATGACGAGGCGCTGCTGGACGCCCGGCGCGACAACCTGCTGGTGGCCGTGCACGCCGCCGGCGAGCGCTACGGCCTCGCCTGGCTGGAGCTCTCCAGCGGGCGCTTCAGCGTGCTGGAGGTGGAGGGCGAAGGGGAGATGCTGGCCGAGCTCCAGCGCCTGGACCCCGCCGAGCTGCTGGTGGCGGAGAGCCTCTCGCTGCCGCCGGCCCTGACCGGCCGCCGCGGCCTGCGACGCCAGAGCGACTGGCTCTTCGACCTGGAGAGCGCCAACCGCCTGCTCTGCGACCAGTTCCAGGTCCAGGACCTGCGCGGCTTCGGCTGCGCCCATCTCAGCGCCGCCCTCACCGCCGCCGGCGTACTCATCGAGTACGCCCGGGACACCCAGCGCTCGCGACTGCCCCACGTCACCGCCATCGGCGTGGAGAGCCGCGACGATGCCGTGGTGATCGACGCCGCCAGCCGCCGCAACCTGGAGATCGACGTCAACCTCGGGGGAACCGGCGACAACACCCTGGCCAGCGTCCTCGACGTCACCGCGACGGCCATGGGCTCGCGGCTGCTCAAGCGCTGGCTCAACCGCCCGCTGCGCGACCTGGAGCGGGTCCGGGCCCGCCAGAGTGCCGTGGCCCTGCTGCTCGAGGCCGACGGCTTCGAGGCGCTGCGCGCTTCCCTCAAGGCGGTCGGCGACGTGGAGCGCATCCTGGCTCGGGTGGCTCTCTACAGCGCCCGGCCCCGGGACCTGGCCCGGCTGCGCGACGCCTTCAACGCCCTGCCGGAACTGGAGCAATCGCTTGCCGACTACGCCGAGGGCACGGCCCTGGATGAACTCCGGCGCCATATCCGGCCCTATCCCGCGCTCGCCGACACCCTGACCCGGGCCCTGGTGGAGAACCCCCCGGTGGTGATTCGCGACGGCGGGGTGATCGCCGAGGGCTTCGATGCCGAGCTCGACGAGCACCGCAGCCTGGCCGAACACGCCGGCGACTACCTGGTGAAGCTGGAGGCCCGGGAGCGCGAGCGCACCGGCCTGCCCGGCCTCAAGGTGGGCTACAACCGGGTCCACGGCTACTACATCGAGATCCCCCGGGCCCAGGCCAGGGAGGCGCCGGTGGACTATGTGCGCCGCCAGACCCTGAAGAACGCCGAGCGCTTTATCATCCCCGAGCTCAAGGAGTTCGAGGACAAGGCCCTCTCGGCCAAGTCCCGGGCGCTGGCTCGGGAGAAGCTGCTCTACGACGGCCTGCTCGACACCTTGAATGCCGAACTCGACGCCCTCCAGGCCAGCGCCCGGGCCCTGGCCTCCCTGGACGTGCTCTGCGCCTTCGCCGAGCGCGCCCGGGCCCTGGAGTTCTCCCGGCCTCAGCTGGCCGAGAGGCCGGGCATCGTCATCCGCGGCGGGCGCCATCCGGTGGTGGAGCAGGTCTCCGATGCCCCCTTCGTGCCCAACGACCTGGTCCTGGGCGACGATCGCCGCATGCTGGTGATCACGGGGCCCAATATGGGGGGCAAGTCCACCTACATGCGCCAGGCGGCGCTGATCGTGCTGCTCGCCCACACCGGCAGCTTCGTGCCGGCGGACGCCGCCGAAATCGGCCCGGTGGATCGCATCTTCACCCGCATCGGCTCCTCGGACGACCTGGCCGGCGGGCGCTCCACCTTCATGGTGGAGATGACCGAGACCGCCAGCATCCTGCACAACGCCACCGACCACAGCCTGGTGCTGATGGACGAGATCGGCCGCGGCACCAGCACCTTCGACGGCCTCTCGCTGGCCTGGGCCAGCGCCGAGCAGCTGACGCGTACCCGCGCCTTCACCCTGTTCGCCACCCACTACTTCGAGATGACCGCCCTGCCCGAGCAGGCCGAGGGGGTGGCCAACGTGCACCTGACGGCCGCCGAGCACCGTGACGGCATCGTCTTCATGCACCGCGTGGAAGAGGGGCCGGCCAACCAGAGCTACGGCCTGCAGGTGGCCCAGCTCGCCGGCGTGCCCCAGGGGGTGATCGCCCGGGCCCGGGAGAAGCTCGCCCAGCTGGAGCAGCAGGAGGTGGACCAGGGCAGCCGGACCGCGCAGCGCCTCGGTGACCATCCCCCGATGCCGCAGCAGAACGACCTCTTCGCCAGCGCCCCCCACCCGCTGGTGGAGGAGCTGGGCGGCCTGGCCCTGGACGACCTGACGCCGCGCCAGGCCCTGGCGCTGCTCTACCGCTGGCGGGAGTCGCTGTAATGGCCCCTCCCTTCTCTTGCGAGGCCATGGGGCCACGACTAGAATGGTCAGATTCACCGCCGTCTTAGCATAAGAAGCCAGGCCTTTATAACCGTTTCATCAACTATCCAGAGCGGCCGAGCGACCCCGGCCCGAGGAAGGGAGAGTGGCATGACGTTCGTCGTCACCGAGAACTGCATCAAGTGCAAGTACACCGACTGTGTCGAGGTCTGCCCGGTAGACTGCTTCTACGAAGGGCCCAACTTCCTGGTGATCCACCCCGACGAGTGCATCGACTGCGCCCTGTGCGAGCCGGAGTGCCCCGCCGAGGCGATCTTCTCGGAAGACGAGCTGCCCGAGGGCCAGGAGCCCTTCATCGAGATCAACGCCGAGCTCGCCGAGGTGTGGCCCAATATCAGCGAGAAGAAGGACCCGCTGCCCGACGCCGAGGAGTGGGACGGCAAGCCCGGCAAGCTGGAGCAGCTGGAACGCTGAGGCCGGCGGCCGGCTCGACAGCTGCGCACGCCACACGCCAAAAGAAACGCCGAATGTCTTGCGACATTCGGCGTTTCCGTTTCTGCCTGTCATGCTGGAGAACACCGGCAAAAAAGGCGGCCCGCAGGCCGCCCGCTCCTAGCTGTTCCTTGAGCGGCTCCCTCCGCCCTCTTCCCGTGATGCCTTCCCTGCCCGGAAGCGGCCTCCTGCCGCACCTGGCGCATCACTCAGCATCCCGTTGCATCCTGCCGAGAGCAGCGCGCCGCTCTCATGTCCCGAACTCATTCTCTCAGTTACACGGCACATCACAAGCCGCTGGCCGGCCGCCGTGGCCACGGACAGGGTGGCAGAGCACTCTCGGAAGGCGCAAATAAAACACTTTAAAATCAACATGATAATAAAAAACCGGCGCCACCAGGCGCCGGTTCTCCCGGGCGAAGCGAGGCAATCTCTTACGCCACGTGTAGGAGATTTCCTACAAGACGCCCCGCAAAATACACCGGATGCCGCTTACTGCCCCTTGATCGCCGACAAGCCCGGGTAGGCAACCTTGCTCCCCAACTCGCTTTCGATCACCAGCAGGCGGTTGTACTTGGCCACGCGGTCCGAGCGGCACAGGGAGCCTGTCTTGATCTGGCCGGCGCAGGTGCCCACGGCGAGATCGGCGATGGTGGTGTCCTCGGTCTCGCCGGAGCGGTGGGAGATCACCGCGGTGAAGCCGGCGTCCTGGGCCATGCGGATGGCGTCCAGGGTCTCGGAGAGCGAACCGATCTGGTTGAACTTGATCAGGATGGAGTTGCCGATCTGCTCGTCGATGCCGCGCTTAAGGATGCGGGTGTTGGTGACGAAGAGGTCGTCGCCCACCAGCTGCACGCGGTCGCCCAGCTTGTCGGTCAGCGCCTTCCAGCCGGCCCAGTCGGACTCATCCATGCCGTCCTCGATGGAGACGATGGGGTAGTCGTCGCACAGGCCGGCCAGGTAGTCGGCGAAACCGGCGGCGTCGTACTGCTTGCCCTCGCCGGCGAGGTCGTACTGGCCCTCCTTGAAGAACTCCGAGGAGGCGCAGTCGAGTGCCAGGGTCACGTCGCTGCCGAGCCGGTAGCCGGCGTCTTCCACCGCCTGCTTGATCACCGCCAGCGCCTCGGCGTTGGACTCGAGGTTCGGCGCGAAGCCGCCCTCGTCGCCCACGGAGGTGGAGAGACCGCGAGCGGAGAGCACCTTCTTCAGGGCGTGGAAGATCTCGGCGCCCATGCGCAGGCCTTCGCGGAAGTTGGGCGCGCCCACCGGCTGCACCATGAACTCCTGGATGTCGACGTTGTTGTCGGCATGCTCGCCGCCGTTGAGGATGTTCATCATCGGCACCGGCATGCTGTACTGGCCCGGCTGGCCGAAGAGCTCGGCGATATGGGCATAGAGCGGCACGCCCTTGGCGTTGGCGGCAGCCTTGGCAGCGGCAAGCGACACCGCCAGGATAGCGTTGGCGCCGAGCTTCGCCTTGTTGTCGGTGCCGTCGAGGGCCAGCATGGCATCGTCGAGGCCGCGCTGGTCGCGAGCGTCCATGCCCACCAGGCGCTCACGGATGGCACCGTTGACCGCCTCGACGGCCTTCAGCACGCCCTTGCCCAGGTAGCGGGACTTGTCGCCGTCGCGCAGCTCGAGCGCCTCCCGGGAGCCGGTGGAGGCACCGCTGGGGGCACAGGCCACGCCTACCGCGCCGCTCTCCAGATGTACCTCGGCCTGCACGGTGGGGTTGCCGCGGGAGTCGAGTACCTCGAGGGCGCGAATATCGACGATCTTGGTCATGCGAGTTTCCTCAGTTGTGTCAGCGATGGAACATTATTGGATGTCGAGGGGGGCGAAGCCCTTGACCAGCTCGTCGATGGCCTTGAGCTGGGCCAGGAAGGGCTCGAGCCGCTCCAGCGGCAGGGCGCAGGGGCCGTCGCAGAGGGCGGCATCGGGGTCCGGGTGGGCCTCCAGGAAGAGCCCCGCCAGCCCCACGGCCACGCCGGCACGAGCCAGCTCGGCCACCTGGGCGCGCCTGCCGTCGGCGCTGTCGGCGCGCCCGCCGGGGCGCTGCAGCGAATGGGTCACGTCGAAGAGCAGCGGCAGCCCGGTCTGCTTCATCTCGCCGAAGCCGAGCATGTCCACCACCAGGTTGTTGTAGCCGAAGCTCGAGCCCCGTTCGCAGAGCAGCACCCGGTCGTTGCCGGCCTCCTCGCACTTGCGAATGATATGGCGCATCTCGTGGGGGGCGAGGAACTGGGGCTTCTTGACGTTGATCACCGCCCCGGTGCGGGCCATGGCCACGACCAGGTCGGTCTGGCGGGCCAGGAAGGCGGGCAGCTGGATGACATCGGCCACCTCGGCCACCGGCGCCGCCTGCCAGGGCTCGTGGACGTCGGTGATGATCGGCACGCCGAAGCGCGACTTCACCTCGGCCAGGATCTCGAGGCCCTTCTCCAGCCCCGGCCCCCGATAGGAGTGGATGGAGCTGCGGTTGGCCTTGTCGAAGCTCGCCTTGAAGACGTAGGGCATGCCGAGCCGGCCGGTCACCTCGACGTAGGTCTCGGCCACCTCCATGGCCAGGTCTCGGGACTCCAGCACGTTCATCCCGCCGAACAGCATCAGCGGCAACGAATTGCCGGCCTTGAGGCCGGCAATCTCGATGGTTCTCTCGGGTGCGCTCATCCGGCTCACTCCTGGTGGGAGGCCTGGGCGCGGCTGCGCGCCGCCTTGTGCTCCAGCGCCGCATTGACGAAGCCGGTGAACAGCGGGTGGCCGTCACGGGGCGTGGAGGTGAACTCCGGATGGAACTGGCAGGCCAGGTACCAGGGGTGGTCGGGCAGCTCGACCACCTCCACCAGGGAGTTATCGACGCTCTTGCCGGAGACCACCAGGCCGGCCTGCTCCAGCTCCTCGATGAACTGGTTGTTGACCTCGTAGCGGTGGCGGTGGCGCTCGACGATCTCGGCGGCACCGTAGGCCTCCCGGGCCTTGCTGCCGCTCTTCAGCTGACAGACCTGGCCGCCCAAGCGCATGGTGCCGCCCAGGTCCGAGGCCTCGTCGCGCAGCTCGATCCTGCCTTCCGGGGTGATCCACTCGGTGATCAGGCCCACCACCGGGTGCTGGGTGTCGTGGGTGAACTCGGTGGAGTCGGCGTCCTCCCAGCCGGCCACGTTGCGGGCGAACTCGATCACCGCCACCTGCATGCCGAGGCAGATGCCGAGATAGGGAATGCCGTTCTCCCGGGCGTAGCGGGCCGTGGCGATCTTGCCCTCCACGCCGCGCTCGCCGAAACCGCCGGGCACCAGGATGGCGTCCTTGCCGGCGAGGCGCTCGGTGCCGTGGCGCTCGATGTCCTCGGAGTCGATGTAGTCGACGTTGACCTTGACCCGGGTCTGGATGCCGGCGTGGATCAGCGCCTCGTTGAGCGACTTGTAGGCGTCGAGCAGCTCCATGTACTTGCCGACCATGGCGATGTTGATCGACTTGAGCGGGTTGAGCTTGGCGTCGAGGACCTTGATCCACTCGTTGAGGTCGGCCTCGTCGGCCGTGAGGCGCAGCTTGTCGCAGACGATCTCGTCCAGGCCGTGCTCGTGGAGCATGATCGGGATGCGGTAGATGGTGTCGGCATCCTGGAGCGGGATGACGGCGCGCTCTTCCACGTTGGTGAACAGGGCGATCTTGCGCCGCTCGCTCTCCTCGAGCTCCACCTCGCTGCGGCAGATCAGGATATCCGGCTGGATACCGATGGAGCGCAGCTCCTTGACGCTGTGCTGGGTCGGCTTGGTCTTGGTCTCTCCCGCCGTTTTTATATAAGGCACTAACGTAAGGTGCATAAAGATCGCCCGGCTGGCACCCAGCTCGCTGCGAATCTGGCGAATCGACTCCAGGAAGGGCAGCGACTCGATATCGCCCACGGTGCCACCGATCTCCACCAGGGCCACGTCGAAGCCCTCGCCGCCCTCATAGACCCGGCGCTTGATCTCGTCGGTGATATGCGGGATCACCTGCACGGTACCGCCCAGGTAGTCACCGCGGCGCTCCTTGCGCAGCACGTGCTCGTAGACGCGGCCGGTGGTGAAGTTGTTGCCCTGGGTCATGCGCGTGCGGATGAAGCGCTCGTAGTGGCCCAGGTCCAGGTCGGTCTCGGCGCCATCTTCGGTGACGAATACCTCGCCGTGCTGGAAGGGGCTCATGGTGCCCGGGTCCACGTTGATGTACGGGTCGAGCTTGAGCATGGTGACCTTGAGGCCGCGCGCCTCGAGAATCGCCGCCAGCGAGGCCGACGCGATGCCCTTGCCGAGAGAGGACACAACGCCGCCGGTCACGAAGATATATCGTGTCATGGAGAACCTGTCGAAACGTGATCGGTAGGCCCGGCAGGAAGCCGCGCCAGGATGGGACGACAGGATAGCAGAGTGCGACCAATGGCTCAATTTCAAGCCTTGGCAGCGCGGGGCTATGGCAGCGCCGAGCCAGGGAGACCGCCGCCGGCGCCACGCCGAGCGAAACCCTGATGCTCCGCTCGCGGCCCGCGCGTCGCCGCACAACGTAATCCCTCACGGGTGCGGCTCGCTCGCCATCCCTGGCGAGCGCCACGCGGCCGCTTCGCTCCACATCAGCGCTCGGCTAAGGGCTTGTGCGGCGGCTCCCCGTCTCTCTGAGCAGTGCGGAGCCTAGACTCCCAGATAGTCCAGAATGCCCTCGGCGGCCTGGCGGCCCTCGTGGATGGCGGTGACCACCAGGTCGGAGCCGCGCACCATGTCGCCGCCGGCGAAGATCTTCTCGTTGCTGGTCTGGAAGCGGAACCGGCCCTGCTCCGAGGCCAGCACCCGGTCGCGCTCGTCGAGCTCGATGCCCTGGCCGGCGAACCACTCGGCGGGGCTCGGCTGGAAGCCGAAGGCCACCACCACGGCGTCGGCGGGGATCACCTCCTCGGAGCCCGGCACCACCTCGGGGCGGCGACGGCCGTTCTCGTCGGCCTCGCCCAGGCGGGTACGCACCACCTTCACGCCCTCGACCCTGCCCTCGCCCACCACCGCCACCGGCTGGCGGTTGAAGAGGAACTCCACGCCCTCCTCGCGAGCGTTGGCCACCTCGCGGCGGGAGCCCGGCATGTTCTCCTCGTCCCGGCGGTAGGCGCAGGTCACGCTGGCCGCGCCCTGGCGGATGGCGGTGCGGTTGCAGTCCATGGCGGTGTCGCCGCCGCCCAGCACCACGACCCGCTGCCCCTCGAAGGAGATGTACTCCTCGGGCGTCTTCTCGAAGCCCAGGCAGTGATTGACGTTGGCGATCAGGTAGTCCAGCGCCTTGTGCACGCCGGGCAGGCCCTCGCCGGGGAAGCCCCCCTCCATGTACTTGTAGGTGCCCATGCCCATGAAGACGGCGTCGTACTCCTCGAGGAGCTGCTCGATGGTGATGTCGCCCCCGATCTCCACGTTGAGGCGGAACTCGATGCCCATCTCCTCGAACACCGCCCGGCGGCGCTCCATGACGCTCTTCTCGAGCTTGAACTCAGGGATGCCGAAGGTCAGCAGCCCCCCGATCTCCGGATTGCGGTCGAAGACCACCGGCTTCACGCCGTTGCGGGCCAGGATATCGGCACAGCCGAGCCCCGCCGGGCCCGCGCCGATCACCGCCACCCGCCGGTTGGTCCAGGTGACCCGGGACATGTCCGGGCGCCAGCCCATGGCGAAGGCGGTATCGGTGATGTACTTCTCCACCGAGCCGATGGTGACGGCCCCGAAGCCGTCATTGAGGGTGCAGTCGCCCTCGCAGAGGCGGTCCTGGGGGCAGACCCGGCCGCACACCTCCGGCAGCGAGTTGGTCTGGTGGGAGAGCTCGGCGGCCTCGAGGATGTTGCCCTCGGCCACCAGCTTCAGCCAGTTGGGGATGTAGTTGTGGACCGGGCACTTCCACTCGCAGTAAGGGTTGCCGCACTCCAGGCAGCGGTGCGCCTGGCTGGCGGCCTCCTGGGGCTTGTAGGGCTCGTAGATCTCGGCGAACTCCCGTGAGCGGGTGCGGGCGTCCTTCTTCTGGGGGTCCTGGCGACCCACGTCGATAAACTGGAAGTCGTTGCTCAGACTGCTGGCCATGATGTCTCTCCTGGAAGTCCTGTTGGCCACCCGGCCGGGCTCCTGGCCCGGCGGGGCGCCTATCACCTTTGCCTGCGCCGGCTGGCGTCGCGCCATGCTCGCCCCGACTCGCACCGGGGTTCACTGACTCCGGCTGACGCCGCCTCTTATTCCGGCTGTCGCCGCCTCTCTACTCCGGCTGACGCCGGGATTGGGCCAACAGGCTGTTCAGGCTGGCCGCCTTGGGCTTCACCAGCCAGAAGTGGCGAATGAAGTCGCTGAAGTCCTCGAGGATGGCCTGACCCCGGGCCGAGCCGGTCTCCTCGACGAACTCCTCGATCACCTCGCGCAGGTGGCGGCGGTAGGCCTCCATGGATTCGGTGTTCACCCGGTGGATCTCCACCAGCTCATGGTTGTACTTGTCGACGAAGGTACGGTCCTCGTCGAGCACATAGGCGAAGCCGCCGGTCATGCCCGCGCCGAAGTTGACGCCGGTCTCGCCGAGCACCGCCACCAGGCCGCCGGTCATGTACTCGCAGCAGTGGTCACCGGCCCCCTCGATCACCGCGTGGGCGCCGGAGTTGCGCACCCCGAAGCGCTCGCCGGCGGTGCCGGCGGCGAACAGCTTGCCGCCGGTGGCGCCGTAAAGGCAGGTGTTGCCGACGATGGCGGTCCTGTGGCTCTCGAAGCGGCTGCCCCTGGGCGGGGTGATCACCACCTTGCCGCCGTTCATGCCCTTGCCGACGTAGTCGTTGGCGTCGCCCTCCAGGTAGAGGTTGAGGCCCCGGGCGTTCCAGACCCCGAAGCTCTGGCCGGCCACGCCGGTGAAGCGGGCGGTCACCGGGGCCTCCTCGAGCCCCGCCTCGCCGTAGCGCTTGGCGATGGCGCCGGAGGTCAGGGCGCCCACGCTGCGGTCGCAGTTGGTGATGGAGAAGGAGAAGTCGCCGCCGCTCTTCTGCTCGATGGCGTCCTTGAGTGCCGCCAGCACCTCCTGGTTCTTGGCGCCCGGATCGTGGGGCACGTTGCGGCTCACCTGGCAGAACTGGGGCGCGTCCTCCGGCACGAAGTCGTTGCCGAGCAGCGGCGAGAGGTCCAGCTTGCGCTGGGAGGCGGTGACACCCTCCAGCGCCTCCAGCAGGTCGGTGCGGCCGATCAGATCGGTGAGCAGTCGCACCCCCAGCATGGCCATCAGTTCGCGCACCTCCTCGGCGATGAAGCGGAAGTAGTGCTTGACCATGTCGACGGTGCCGCGGAAGTGCTCGCCGCGCAGGAAGTCGTTCTGGGTGGCCACGCCGGTGGCGCAGTTGTTGAGGTGGCAGATGCGCAGGTACTTGCAGCCCAGGGCCACCATGGGCGCGGTGCCGAAGCCGAAGCTCTCGGCGCCGAGGATCGCCGCCTTGACCACGTCCAGACCGGTCTTGAGGCCGCCATCGGTCTGCAGGCGAATCTTGTCGCGCAGGCCGTTGATGCGCAGCGCCTGGTGCACCTCGGGCAGGCCCAGCTCCCAGGGGGAGCCGGCGTGCTTGATGGAGGTGATGGGGCTCGCCGCGGTGCCGCCGTCATAGCCGGAGACGGTGATCAGGTCGGCGTAGGCCTTGGCCACGCCGGTGGCGATGGTGCCGATGCCGGGCTCGGAGACCAGTTTCACCGAAACCTGGGCGTCCGGGTTGACCTGCTTGAGGTCGAAGATCAGCTGGGCCAGATCCTCGATGGAGTAGATGTCATGGTGGGGCGGCGGCGAGATCAGGGTCACGCCGGGCACCGAGTAGCGCAGCCGGGCGATCAGCGCGTTGACCTTGCCCCCGGGGAGCTGGCCGCCCTCGCCCGGCTTGGCGCCCTGGGCCACCTTGATCTGCAGCACCTCGGCGTTGACCAGATAGGCCGGGGTGACGCCGAAGCGCCCGGAGGCGATCTGCTTGATCTTTGAGGAGCGGACGGTGCCATAGCGGGCAGGATCTTCCCCCCCCTCGCCGGAGTTGGAGCGCCCCCCGGCCTCGTTCATAGCCTGGGCCAGGGCCTCGTGGGCCTCCGGGGACAGGGCGCCCAGCGACATGCCGGCGCTGTCGAAGCGCGGGATCAGGCTCTCGACCGACTCCACCTCCTCCAGAGGCAGCGGCTCGGCGGCGGGCTTCAGGGCCAGCAGGTCACGAATGGTGGCCGGCGGACGCTCGTTGACCAGGGCGGCGAACTTCTTCCACTTGGGGTAGCTGCCCTCCTGCACCGCCTCCTGCAGCGCCTTGACCACGTCGGGGTTGTAGGCGTGGTACTCGTGGCCGTGCACATACTTCACCAGGCCGCCCTGGCTGATGCCCTTGCGGGGGCTCCAGGCCTCGCGACCCAGCCACTCCTGCTGCAGCTGCAGCTCGGCGAAGCCGGTGCCCTGGATGCGCGAGGCCATGCCGGTGAAGCAGAGCTCCATCACCTCGTCGGCGAGCCCCACCGCCTCGAAGAGCTGGGAGCCGCGGTAGGAGGCCAGCGTCGAGATCCCCATCTTGGAGAGGATCTTGTAGAGCCCCTTCTGCAGCCCCTTGCGGTAGTTCTCCCGGGCATCGGCGGGGTTGCCGGTGAGCTCGCCGGTGTGCTGCATGTCGGCCATCACCTGGTAGGCGAGCCAGGGGAAGACCGCGGTGGCCCCCACCCCGAAGAGCACCGCCATCTGGTGGGCATCCCGGGCATAGCCGGTCTCTACCACGATGTTGCAGCGGGGGCGCAGCGCCAGCCGGCTCAGATGATGGTGCACGGCACCCACCGCCAGGGCGGCATGGATCGGCAGCTCGCCGCGCTCGAGGTCGGCGTCCGACAGCACCAGCACCACCTTGTCGCCGTTGACGGCCGCCTCGGCCTGGCGGCAGAGCTCGCGAATCGCCGCCTTGAGCCCGAGCGCCTCGGGATCATAGGCCATGCGCAGGCGGTGCGGGGCGAAGGCGGGATCCTGCTCCTCCACCAGGGCGGTGAACTTGCGCGGCGAGAGGATCGGCGTGGTCAGGATGATGCGATGGGCATGCTCCGGGGTCGCCTTGAAGACATTGAGCTCGGCGCCGATGCAGGTCTCCAGGGACATCACGATCGCTTCGCGCAGCGGGTCGATGGCCGGGTTGGTGACCTGGGCGAACTTCTGACGGAAGTAGTCGGTCAGCAGACGCTGCTTGCCGGAGAGCACCGCCATGGGCGTATCGTCACCCATGGAGCCCACCGCCTCCTGGCCGCTCTCGGCCAGCGGGCGCAGCAGCTGGTCGCGCTCCTCGAAGCTCACCTGGAACATCTTCTGGGCGACGTTCAGGGCGTCGCCGTCCATGCTGTGGAAGCTGGCAAGCTCGGTGAGCGCCGACTCCAGGTAGTGGGCCTCCTGCTTCAGCCAGCGCTTGTAGGGGTAGGCGGACTTGAGGCGCTCGTCGATATCGCCGGTGTGCAGCACCTCGCCGGTCTCGGTATCCACGGCCAGTATCTGGCCGGGGCCCACGCGCCCCTTGGCCACCACGTCCTCGGGCTGGTAGTCGTAGGTGCCGATCTCCGAGGCCAGGGTGATGAAACCGTTCTTGGTGATCACCCAGCGTGCCGGGCGCAGGCCGTTGCGATCCAGCATGCAGAGCGCCTGGCGGCCGTCGGTCATCACCACGCCGGCGGGGCCGTCCCAGGGCTCCATGTGCATGGAGTTGTACTCGTAGAAGGCGCGCAGGTCGCCGTCCATCAGCTCCACGTTCTGCCAGGCCGGCGGCACCATCAGGCGCACGGCGCGATGCAGCTCCATGCCGCCGGTCAGCAGCACCTCCAGCATGTTGTCCATGCTGGAGGAGTCGGAGCCGACAGTGTTGACGATCTCGTCGAGCTCGGCGATCTCCGGCAGGCGCTCGCAGACGAAGTTCGCCTTGCGCGAATTGGCCCAGCCGCGGTTGGCCTCGATGGTGTTGATCTCGCCGTTGTGAGCCAGCAGCCGGAAGGGCTGGGCCAGCGGCCAGCGCGGCGCGGTGTTGGTGGAGAAGCGCTGGTGGAAGACGCAGATGGCGGTCTCCAGGCGCTCGTCGCCCAGGTCACGGTAGAAGGCCGGCAGGTCCACCGGCATCACCAGGCCCTTGTAGGAGATCACCTGCTCCGAGAGGGAGCAGACGTAGAACTCGGACTCGCTGCGCAGGGCCTGTTCGGCCAGGCGGCGGGCCATGAAGAGGTCGACCTCGAAGGTCTCGGCGCTGCCGTTCTTGCCCGGCTCCACGAAGAGGTGGCGGATGCGCGGCAGGCACGCCAGCGCCATGGGGCCGCAGACGCTCGGGTCCACGGGCACGTCGCGCCAGCCGCGAATCACCAGGCCCCGGGCGCGCAGCTCACCCTCGAGGGTGTCGCAGGCCTTCTCGGCCCGGGCGTCGTCGTCGGGCAGGAAGACCACCCCCACCGCGAAGCGCTCGCCCAGGCTCACATCCAGGGCCTCTTCGGCCACTTCGCGCATAAAGGCCTCGGGCATCTTCAGCAGCAGGCCGCAGCCGTCGCCGGTCTTGCCGTCGGCGGCGATGCCGCCGCGGTGGGTCATGCAGGTCAGGGACTCGATGGCGGTGCGCAGCAGCTGATGGCTGGCGCGCCCCTCCATATGGGCGATCAGGCCGAACCCGCAGTTGTCGCGGAACTCGCCGGGCTGGTGGAGACCTCTGTTCATTGGCGTGCCTCGAGAAGGTGGTTTTATTACTGCACACCCCGTGGTATTTTATTAGGTTTTTTATTTTTCCATACGGCCCTTTCGGGCATCGGGGCTGCGCGACAAAAAGGTCGCCCAGCATAGTCACCGGCCGGCCGATCGCGCAACGCCACGACGCTCCCTCCTTCAGAAAAGTCACTACAAATCCGCTAGTTGCGAAACACGCCTTGATAAAAAAAGCCGCTGCGTCAACGACTTGCGACACCCATAAACGGTAATGCAACGATGCGGCTGCGCCGTAATACTTTAGTCTAAAACCTGCCTTTTTATCCATGCTGATCACGCATAAGGCATACGGATAACACGCTACAGGTGCCACCGCCCGGCCGAAAAAAAGCGCCCGCACAGGGTGCGGGCGCCGGATGGGGCAGCACGGGGAGAGGGAGCAGCGAGCTCAGTCGACCCGAGGGAACGCCTCGATCAGCGCTTCAAGGAGCTCCGACGGCGTCTCATCGTGCACGCAGGCATCGCCGAGGGAGCGCAGCAGCACCAGCCTGAGCCGACTGTCGATGTTCTTCTTGTCCAGGCGCATGCGCGCCAGGAAGTCCTCCACCGACATGTCGGCCGGCGCCGCCAGGGGCAGGCCGGCGGCCTCGATGATGGCCCGGGCGCGGGCCACCTCGGCCGCGCCGAGCCAGCCCAGGCGCGCCGAGAGCTCGGCAGCCATCAGCATGCCGGCCCCCACGGCCTCGCCGTGCAGCCAGACGCCGTAGCCCTGGTGCGCCTCGATGGCATGGCCGAAGGTGTGCCCCAGGTTGAGCAGGGCCCTCACACCCTGCTCGGTCTCGTCCTCGGCGACGATCTCGGCCTTGATGGCACAGCTGCGCTCGATGGCCCGCGCCATCGCCGCGGGCGTCAGGTCGCGCAGCGCCGCCATCTCCCGCTCCAGCCAGGCGAGGAAGTCGACATCGCGGATCAGGCCGTACTTGACCACCTCGGCCAGCCCCGCCGAGAGCTCCCGTGGCGGCAGGCTGGCCAGGGTCTCGGTGTCGATCAGCACCGCCCGGGGCTGCCAGAAGGCGCCGATCATGTTCTTGCCCAGCGGGTGGTTGACCCCGGTCTTGCCCCCCACCGAGGAGTCCACCTGGGAGAGCAGGGTGGTGGGCACCTGAATGAAGGCCACGCCGCGCTGGTAGCAGGCCGCCGCGAAGCCGACCATATCGCCGACCACCCCGCCCCCCAGGGCGACCAGGGTACAGCGGCGATTGAAGCCCGCCTCCAGCAGGGCATCCCAGATGCGCTCGACGCTGGCCAGGGTCTTGGTCGCCTCACCGTCGGGCAGCACCAGCTCGCGCACCTCGACGCCTTCCGGCAGAGAGGCGCGACAGCGCTCCAGATAGAGGGGAGCCACCACCTCGTTGGTGACGATCATCACCTGACGGCCGGCCAGCCAGGGGGCCAGGGCATCGGGCTGGCCCAGCAGGCCGGGGCCGATATGAATGGGATAGCTGCGGCTGCCCAGCGACACCTCGAGGGTGCGGGAGCCGGAGGAAGTCTCGCTCATGGATTCACGCCTTGCATTTCAGGGGGTCGACCAGCCGCGTCACGCGGCGCACGATATCGTTGACCACGGCACGGGGGCCGCGACGGTCGGTACGCACGGTGATATCGGCGGTGGCCCGGTAGAGGGGGTCGCGCACGCCGAACATCTCGCGCAGCACCGCCTCCTTGTCCGGCCGCTGCAGCAGCGGCCGGTTGCGATCCTTGGCGGTGCGTTTCAGCTGCTGCTCGACGGTGGTAAAGAGATAGATGACGGTGCCGCGGTCGCGGAGGATGCGACGATTCTCCTCGCGCAGCACGGCGCCGCCACCTGTGGCGATCACCACCCCCTCGAGCCGCGTCAGCTCATCGATCATCTGGGTCTCACGGTCGCGGAAGCCGAGCTCCCCCTCGACGTCGAAGATCCAGGGGATATCGGCGCCGCAGCGATCCTGAATCTCGTGGTCGGTATCGTAGAAGTCGCGAGAAAGTTCGGCCGCCAGCAGGCGGCCGATGGTGCTCTTGCCGGCCCCCATGGGGCCGATCAGTATCAGGTTGGGTAGTGCCTGCATCAGCGAAGGACCACGCGATCGTCCAGTATTCGGGGAGTGATGAATACCAGCAACTCTACCTTTTCGTTACTCTCTTGGGTATAGCGGAACAGCCTTCCCAGCACCGGGAGGTCACCCAGGAAGGGGGTCTTGGACAGGCTGCGCAGCTCCTCGGTCTGCAGGATGCCACCCAGCACCACGGTCTCGCCATCGTCGACCAGCACCTGCGTCTCTATCTCGTTACGGTTGATGGGAGGCTCCTGCTGGGCGGTCAGCGTTTCGCCGAAGGTATCGTTGGTGATGATCACATCCATGATGATGCGGTTGTCCGGGGTGATCTGGGGCGTCACCTCCAGGGAGAGCAGCGCCTCCTTGAACTCTATCTGCGGATTCTCCTGGTTCTGCCCGGAAGTATAGGCACGCTCCTGGCCCTGCCGGATCACCGCCGGCCGCTGATTGGCAGTAATCACCCGAGGCTGCGACAGCGTATAGCTACGGCCCTCACTCTCCAGCGCCCTGAGCTCCAGGTCCAGCAGTAGGTCGCCGGATACATAGCCGAAGGCGAAAGTGGTCATGGGGTTGGAGCCACCGAGGTCCACCGCCAGCCCGCCACGCTGGAATACCTCACCGCTGGGATCAGAGAAACGTCCGGTAAAGGCGCCTCGCGATTCGCGCTGACCGCCTGGCCCGACCTCCGGCGCGCCCGAGGAGGCGCCGCCCAGATTGACTCTACCGCTACCGGAAGACGAAGCTCCCCAGTTGACCCCAAGCTCCCGCGTCGCAGTATCGCTGGCGATCACGATGCGCGCCTCGATCTGAACCTGGCGCACCGCCACATCAAGACGGTCCAGTGTTCTCAGTATGGCATCGATCTGATCGGCGGTATCCTGGATCAGCAGCATATTGGTACGCCGATCCACCGCCACCCGGCCCCGCTCGGTGAGCAGACCGAAGCCATCCTGGCCGCGCAGCAGCTCGGCCAGGTCCGAGGCTCGCGCGTAGCGAACCTCCACATACTCGGTCACCAGCGGGGCCAGAGTCTCCATCTGCTCCCTGGACTGGATCTCGAGCTGCTCACGCTGAGCCAGCTCCCCGGCAGGCGCCACCACGATGACATTGCCCTCCTGGCGACTGGCCAGGCCGTGGCTCTTGAGGACCAGGTCGAGGGCCTGGTCCCAGGGCACATCCTCGAGGTTCAGCGTCACGCGACCCTGGACGCTGTCGCTGGCTACCAGGTTGAGGCCGGCGAAGTCGGCGATGATCGCCAGCACCGAGCGCACCTCGATATCCTGGAAGTTGAGGGTGATGCGCTCGCCGGTATAGGGGAACTGCTCGCGGACTCGCCGCTCACGCTCCTGCTGGGTCACCGGCTGAGCCTCGATGGTGAGCTGGCGGCCGCTCTGGGTGGAGACCATGGCGTAGTCGCCGCTCCCTTCGATATCGAGGGTGATGCCGTCGCGCCCGGCTCGCGGCGTGATGCGGCGCAGCGGGGTACCGAAGTCGGTCACATCGTAGACCTGGTCAAGCTCGGCCGGGAGCGCAACACCCCGCAGCTCGGCGGTGATCCGGTTGCGACCGCTCTCGCGCACCCGGGCATCCACTCCGGCGCGATCGAAGGTCACCACCAGGCGTCCTGCCCCGGCGTCACCGCGCCGGAAATCGATATCCTCGATGCTGGGGCCGGCCGCCACGCTGCGGCTTGACGTCGGTGCGGCCTGGGCAGGCTGGGCGACCTCGGCCACACCGGCATCGGCGACACCACCACCGATGGCCAGCCGCAGCCGGTTGCCCTGCTCCCGGGTGCTGTAGGGCAGCGGGCCCTCCAGATCGAAGACCAGCCGAGTGCGCGAACCGGCCTCCAGGGCCGTGACCTGCTGCACGCCACCGATGCCCAGCGCATAGCGGCGCTGGTCGAGGCGATTGGCGGTCTCCATCAGGTCGATGGTCAGGCGTGCAGGGTCATCGAGGCGATAGCCTCGCACCTCGGGCACCGGTCCCGTGAAGGAAAGCTCGACCTCCAGCTCGCCGCCGCCGCCCTGCCAAAAATCGAGGCCTTCAAGGCTTGACGCCGCCATGGCGCCGACGGAAACCGACAGCAGCACGAGTATCGCCAAACCACGCTTCATGATCGACCGCATCATCCTGTTCCTGACTCCCCTGACTCCGACAGCCCTATCGACGACCGCACCGAAGACAGATTGTTGTGACACCTGTTGTACAGCATGTGCAACTTCGCCATGCAGCATCGTTGTTCAATCCATCATCATCTCTCGGCGGCGTTCAACCCAGGCACCTCGCTCGACGACCAGTTCCACCAGGGAGAGGGACGTATCGGTGATGCTCACGATCCGGCCGTGATTCAGCCCGAGATAGTTCCCTACCGAGAGCCTGTGCACCTGCCCCCCCGGGGCACGCACCAGCGCAGAGGGCTGACCGCCGACGCGCAGCGTACCGACCAGCTGTAGTTCGCTGAGGCCATGGGCCTCGAGCGGCTCTCGCTGGCGGTCCAGCTGAGGCATGACCGAAGCCCCATCGTACAGCTCTCTCTCCACGCCCCTCGCCCGCATGATAAAGGGGCTTCGCAGCTCCTCGAGGTCATAGTCCACGCGCTCCACTCTCGGCACCTCCGGCAGCTCGAGCCCCTGGGCCCTGACAGCGTCACTGCGGATGGCAGCCAGCTCGCGCTCCAGGGCCACCAGCTTCGGATCGGCGCAGCCGGCGAGCAGGGCAGCGATCAGCACAGCGCCGCAGCACCCGATGGAGAGGCCACCTCTCATGCCCCCCCCCCATCATGGCGGTAGCTGTAGGTCCGCGCCAGCAGCGACAGCCTCAGGTCCCGGGCGCCATCGGAACCTGGCTCCAGGGTAAAGTCATGCAGGGTCACGATGCGCGACAGGCTGGCCACATCGGCAACGAAGCTGGCAAGTCGGTGGTAGTCGCCACGCACCTGTAGATCGAACGGGCGTTCGATGAAGTGCTCCTGACTCGACGGAGAACGCAGTCGAATGAAGTCGATGGAGAGCTGGTTGTCGATAGCAGCTTCGCTGATGCTGTCGATGAGCGACGGCACTTCGGCCCCGGTCGGCAGCATCTCCTGCAGCGCTTCCATCCGGGCCTCGAGCTCCTCCATCTGCCCCCTGACGGTGTCGAGGTTGGCCGCCCGGAGGGACTTGCTGCGGAACTCCCTCACCAGCTCGACCTCCTGATCGCGCACCCGCTGCAGCTCCTGCTTGGCGGGGCTTACCAGATACCAGTGCATGCCGAGAAAGATACCCATGAAGAGAAGCAGACAGCAGATCAACTGCAGCGACCACGGCCAGATGCCGGCCTCCTTGATGTCCAGCTCGCGCCAGTCCAGCTCCCGCAGGCGACGAATCTCGGCTTCCAGACTCATGGCGACTCCTCCGAGACGACCTCAACGACCGGCATCTGTTGGCGCATGCTCAGGCTGAAGCGCCGCTGACCGCCATCTCCCACTGCCTCCACCTCGGAGAGCACCGGCTCTGTGAACGCTGCTGCCGCCGCCAGCGCACGCAGCTGATCGGATACCTGCCAGTTGGTTTCCGCGTTGCCCGAGAGCCGCAGCGCCCCACCCTGGCGTTCGAGACGGGTGTAATGCACACCATCCACCAGGCTGGTGGTCAGATCGCGCATCACATGTACGGTCTGTGTTCGCTCCACCTGCAGCACCGAGAAGACCCGCACCCGCTCGAGCATCTGCCCGCGCACCGCCTCCAGCTCGCTGACCTCGCGAATGGCCGCATCAAGCTGGCGACTCTGGGCCTGTATATGCGCGTTGCGCTGCTGCTGGGCCTCCACCTCCTGCCCATAGTACCAACTCATGCCGTAGCCGCCGCCCAGGCCGAGTGCCGCCACCAAGACAAGCGCAACATGCAGCCGTCGGCTGCGACGCACACGCTGAGCCTCGCGCCAGGGAAGGAGGTTGATCTCGATAGTCATCCCCGGGACCTCATGGCCAGGCCGCAGGCGGTCAGCATCGCCGGCGCATCCGCAAACAGCGTCTGTACGTCAATACGGCCATTGACCTTCATGCGCGCCAGCGGATTGGCAATGACCACGTCCATTCCGCTCTCCCTCGCCAACTGTTCGGCCAGGCCGGGCAGCATGCCGGTCCCCCCCGCCAGCACCATGTGCCGAATCTCCTGGTTACGCCCGGCGGTGTAGTAGAGCTGCAGGGAGCGTCCCACCTGCTGCACCAGGGTGTCCAGGAAGGGCGCCAGAACACTGCTCTCGTAGTCGTCGGGAAGGCCGCCGCGCTTCTTGGCCAGCCCCGCCTCGTCGAGGCTGAGCCCGTAGCGGCTGCGGATCTCCTCGGTCAGCTGGCGGCCGCCGAAGACGGTGTCACGGCTATAGACCACTCGCCCCTCGCGCAGCACATGGAAGGTGTTCATGGTGGCGCCGATATCCACCAGGGCCACGCAATCCTCGTCGCCAGGCAGCTGGGGCAACTGGTGGCGCACCTCGGTAAAGGCGCGCTCCATGGCGAAGGTCTCGACGTCCACCGCCTCCGGCATCAGCCCCGCCTGCAGCAGGGCATCGGTCAGCTGGCTGACATCCTGCTGCCGGCAGGCTACCAGCAGCACATCCTGCTGATCGGCATAGCGAGCGTTGAGGCCGAGTCGCTGGAAATCAAAGGCGACTTCACTGAACGGAAAGGGGATGTGCTTGTCTGAGTCGAGCTGAATGCGCGTTTCGATCTCATCGTCATTTAGGGAAGCCGGCAGCGTGAGCGTCTTGGTGATGGCGGCACTGGCAGAAACGGCAACCACGGCACGGCGGGTGTGCGGCTTGGCCTGCTGTACCGCTCGCGACAAGGCATCGACTACCTCCCCCATGTCCTGGATGCGCCGCTCGACCACCGCGCCCTCGCGCAGCGGCCGCACCGCATAGCTCTCGACCTGGTAGCTGGCGCCAGCACGCCTGAGCTCAACGAGCTTGACGGTTGCCGAGGTGATATCGACACCGATCAGTCCCTTGCTGGATGCCCTGAATCGCATCTCGGTCTTGTCCCTGCATGGTCCGTATGGATTACCGCTTGTAGTTACACCTATCTCTCACTGACAGGAGGTCGCTGAGGCCAGAGGACCTGCCCCTGTAATCAGAGGTTATATGATATTGCCGGCTCCCACACGACCAGCCGCACGGGTCTCATGTCAACGCTGCGCTGGTGAGCCAACGACGAGATTCCTATAATGGTGGTTCAGCCGAGCCGGTCCCATCGCTACCGCACCGCCCCAGTTCCCTGCACGGATACCGCTTTTTCATGAAGTTTATCAGAACCCTGCTCTTCTCACTGGCCTGGCTGCTGGTGTCGCTCACCGCCGCCGCGGCCCTGGGCGTGGTGGGCGCCGCGCTCTACTTCGCCCCCGGACTTCCGGACGTGCGCCAGCTTCAGGACTTCGAGCTCCACTCGCCGCTGCGGATCTTTACCCGTGACGGCAAGCTGATCGGCGAATTCGGCGAGGAGCGCCGCATGCCGGTGGAGTACCACGAGATTCCCGAGGAGTTCATCCAGGCCCTGCTGGCCGCCGAGGACGCCCACTTCTACGAGCACCCCGGCGTCGACCCCCGCGGCCTGGCCCGGGCGGCCCTGGAGCTCGCCTCCAGCGGCGGCGAGATCCAGTCGGGCGGCTCTACCATCACCATGCAGGTGGCGCGCAACTATCTGCTGACCCTGGACCGGACCTTCACCCGCAAGATCCGCGAGATCCTGCTGGCCCTGCAGATGGAGCGCGTCCTCTCCAAGGAGGAGATCCTCGAGCTCTATGTCAACAAGATCTTCCTCGGCAACCGCGCCTACGGTATCGCCGCCGCCGCCGAGACCTACTACAACCGCCCTCTCGACGAGCTGACCCTGGCCGAGAAGGCGATGATCGCCGGCCTGCCCAAGGCCCCGTCCGCCTTCAATCCGCTGGCCAACCCGGAACGCTCGCTGATCCGCCGCAACTGGATTCTCTACCGCATGCGCCAGCTGGGGCATATCGACCAGGCCGCCTATGACGAGGCGGTCCAGGCACCGATCACCGCCCGCCGCTATGTCGCCCAGACCGAGGTGGACGCCGACTATGTGGCCGAGATGGCGCGCCAGTACGCCATCGAACGCTTCGGCGAGGAGGCCTACACCGCCGGCTACCGCATCCACACTACCCTGGACAGCGAACTGCAGCCCTTCGCCCGCCGCGCCCTCGCCGACGGCCTGATCGCCTACGACACCCGCCACGGCTGGCGCGGCCCCGAGCAGCGCGACATCCCGGCGAGTCTGGTCGAGGCCCAGGCCCGCACCGATCGCCGCGGCCTGGAGGAGGAGCTCGATGAATCCCCCGAGATCCTCGAGACCGCCCAGCGCGCCGCCGAGCGCAGCCAGACCGAGATCGAGGGCATCGAGGGCGATGTCAGCAACTGGGTTCAGGTGCTGGAGCGGACCCCCGGCTTCGGCCCGCTGCAGCCGGCCATCGTGGTGGAGAGCAGCGGTCGCGAGATGCGCGTGCTGACCCGCGGCGGCGAGCTGCGCACCATCGCCTGGGACGGGCTCTCCTGGGCGCGGGCCTACCGCAGCCCGCGGGCCCGAGGCCCGGAACCCGGCTCCGCTGCCGAGATCGCCAGCACCGGCGACCTGGTTCGGGTCCTGGAGCGCGAGGACGGCACCCTGCGCCTGGCCCAGCGACCCGATGCCGAAGGCTCCCTGGTGGTGATGCACCCCGACACCGGCGCCATCCTGGCCCTGCAGGGGGGCTTCAGCTTCACGGCCAGCAAGTTCAATCGCGCCGTCCAGGCCCAGCGTCAGTCCGGCTCAATCTTCAAGCCCTTCGTCTACCTGGCGGCCCTGGACAGCGGTCTGATGAATGCCGCCAGCGTGGTCAACGACGCTCCCGTGGTGGTTCAGGACGGCAGCAACCAGCTGTGGCGCCCGGTCAATGCCAGCGGCGACTTCCTCGGCCCCACCCGCCTGCGGGTCGCCCTGGCGCGCTCGCGCAACCTGGTCACCATTCGCGTGCTCCAGCAGGTCGGCCTGGATGCCACCATCGATTTCCTCGAGGGCTTCGGCTTTGCCAGCTCGCGACTGCCCCGCGGCCTCTCCCTGGCCCTGGGCAGCGCCGACCTGACGCCGCTGGAGATGACCAACGCCTATGCGGTGCTGGCCAACGGTGGCTACCAGGTGACCCCCTGGTTCATCGAGCGCGTCACCCGGGGCGATGACGACACCCTGATCGAGGAGGCCACGCCCACCATCGTCTGCCGCGACTGCCGTGACGGCCAGACCGAGGTGGAGGTCGACGGGCGCCGCCACCCGGTGGCGCCCCGGGTGGTGGACCCGATCTCCGCCTACATCCTTACCGACATGCTGCGCGACGTCATCGAGAGCGGTACCGGCCGACGCGCGCTTGAGCTCGGCCGTGGCGATATCGTCGGCAAGACCGGCACCACCAACAACCAGCGCGACGCCTGGTTCGCCGGCTACAACGCCGACCTCGCCGCCACCGTCTGGATCGGCAAGGACAACAACGAGACCATCGCCGAATACGGTGCCAATGCGGCCCTGCCGGTGTGGATCGACTTCATGCGCGACGCCCTCGAGGGTCGCCCCGAGGCGAAGCATGAGCGCCCCGGCGGCCTGGTCACCGCCCGGGTCGACCCCGACAGCGGGCGCCGACTGCCGGACGGTCAGGGCGGCGGCATGACCGAGCTCTTCCACCCGGACCACCTGCCCGGCGTGCAGCCGCGCCGCGTCGAACGCGAGGTGGAGCAGCACAGCGGTTCCCAGGGCACCGGCTCCTACGAAGCGATCTTCTGACGCCTCGCGACCAGGGCGGCACGGACGCCGCCCTCTTCAACGCCCCTCATCAACAACGCACACCCCAAGCTCACACCCGCTGGGATTCACTCAACGGCCCCGGGGGATGCCCATGTCACACCCTGCCAGCCGCCTGCTGATCGTGGCACTTAGCCTCGGCGCAGGCGCCAATGTCTCCGCCAGCCCCTTCTACGCGCCGCCTCCCGTCGAGGAGAAGGCCCACGGCTTCAGCGGTGAGGCCGAACTCGGCTACACCCACCTCGCCGGCAATACCGACAGCCAGACGCTGATCGGCAAGAGCCAGCTGACCTGGCTGCGCGACCGCTGGACCCACCTGCTGCGCGGCGAGGTCCGCCATGTCTCCCGGGACGGCGAGGCCAGCGCCGAGCAGTATCGCCTGACCGGGCGTGAGCGCTACGACCTCGAGGGCCCCCACTATCTGTTCGGGTTCGCTCGCTGGGAGAAGGACCGCTTCAGCGGCTACGACCACCAGCTGGCCGCCATCGCCGGCTACGGCCGGGAGCTGATCCGCCACGAGCACCATCGGCTCTCGCTGGAGGCCGGCCCGGGCTATCGCCACGACCGCATCGACACGGAGCCCAACGCCTCCCTGGGCGTCGCCTATGGCGCCCTGGCCTGGCAGTTCGAAGCCAGCGAGACCACCACCCTGAAGCAGGAGCTCTCGGTGGAGGCCACCGACGACAACACCACTTCCCGCGCGCTCTCCTCGCTGACCGCTCGCCTCAACTCACGCCTGGCACTGCGGCTCTCCCACGAGATCAGGCGCAATTCCCAGCCGCCGGAGGAGGCCGAGGCCCGGACCGACCACACCACCAGCGCCTCACTCCTCTACAGCTGGTAGCTCACTTACCTCGACTCATACCCCGGACACGACGACGCCGGCCCGAGGGCCGGCGTCGCTGAGGGTAACGAGCGCGCGTTACACGCCGCCGTTAAACGCCGTAAACGTCATCCACGCTCTTCAGCGGGTAGTGGGCCGGGTAGGGGCGGCGCGCCACGCCGGAGTCCACGGCCGCCTGAGCCACGGCGGAGGTGATGCGCTCCAGCAGACGCACATCCACCGGCGTGGGGATGATGTAGTCGCGGCCGAAGCTCATGCTCTCCTTCTCGTAGGCGTCCAGCACCGCCTGGGGCACCGGCTCCCGGGCCAGGTCCTTGAGGGCGTGAACCGCGGCCACCTTCATCTCCTCGTTGATGCGGGTAGCGCGCACGTCCAGGGCCCCGCGGAAGATGAAGGGGAAGCCCAGCACGTTGTTGACCTGATTGGGGTAATCCGAACGGCCGGTGGCCATGATCACGTCGGGGCGCACCTCCCGGGCCAGGTCCGGGTGGATCTCCGGGTCCGGATTGGTGCAGGCGAAGACCACCGGGTTGGGCGCCATCTTGCGAATATGATCGGCGCTCATCAGACCCGGACCGGAAAGGCCCACGAAGACGTCGGCCCCATCGATGGCGTCGTCCAGGGTGCGCTTGTCGGTGTCGACGGCGAACATCGCCTTGTAGGGGTTCAGGCCGTCGCGCTCGGTGTGGATCACGCCGCGACGGTCGAGCATCACGATGTTCTCGGCACGCGCGCCGCAGGAGACCAGCAGCTTCATGCAGGCGATGGCGGCGGCGCCGGCCCCCATGCAGACGATGCTGGCGTCCTCGAGGCGCTTGCCGGCGATCTCCAAGGCGTTGAGCATGCCCGCCGCGGTGACGATGGCGGTGCCGTGCTGGTCATCGTGGAAGACCGGGATGTTGCACTGCTCGATCAGCGCCTGCTCGATCTCGAAGCACTCCGGCGCCTTGATATCCTCGAGATTGATGCCTCCCCAGGTATCGGCGATGCGCGCCACGGTATCGATGAAGGCCTGGGGGCTCTCGGCGTTGACCTCGATATCCACGGAGTTGATGCCGGCAAAGCGCTTGAACAGCACACCCTTGCCCTCCATGACCGGCTTGCTGGCCAGGGCGCCGAGGTTGCCCAGCCCCAGGATGGCGGAGCCGTCGGAGATGACCGCCACCAGATTGCCCTTGCCGGTGTAGCGATAGGCGTTCTCCGGGTCGCGGGCGATCTCGCGACACGGCTCGGCCACACCCGGGCTGTAGGCCAGGGCGAGGTCCTTGGCGGTGGCGGTGGGCTTGGTCAGCTCGATGGAGAGCTTCCCGGGGATGGGCTTGGCGTGATAGTCCAGCGCGGCCTGTCTTGCGTCACTCATGTGGGTGAATTCCGGTCAGGGTGAAAATGTTGCACCACGATATAGAAAAAAGCCCCCGCGCTCAAGCTTGCGCCATTTCCTGCCTGTTGCACGCTCGTTTGACACCGATACCAACCATTTGCCGCAACTTATGGCTGAAGCTCCAGCCATAACCCAGGCCTTATCGACACCGCCGCCGCATCGGCCGCGGCGATCGGACCGAAAAAAACCCGCCTCGAAGGGCGGGTTTCCTGACGGGTCGGCGTACGCCTGGGCGATCAGCGCTTGAGTGCAGCACCGAAACGCTTGTTGAAGCGCTCGACGCGACCACCGGTGGTCGCCTGCTTCTGCTTGCCGGTGTAGAAGGGGTGGCACTGGGAGCAGACGTCCAGGGAGAAGTCCTGGCCGGAGGTGGAGCCTACCTGAAAGGTGGCACCACAGGAGCAGGTGGCGCTGACCGTCTTGTATTCGGGGTGGATACCTTGTTTCATCTTGAGCCTCGTTGAGCTGTATGCCGCCACCTGATCCGCTGCCAGGCACCGCATACGGGTTGTCTATCGGTCGCGCCGGTGGCAGGCGCGAGTGCAAACCGGTTGATCCCGCCCTGGCCGCACTCGGCAGGCAGGGAGGCGCAGCATTCTAGCAGAGCCAGTCCCGGAGGCCAATTGCCCACCACCTCTTCCCCCCGCGCCCTGGGCGTGGCGGTCCCCTCGCCGCTGCGCCGCCTGTTCGACTACCGCCCCGCCGGCACGCCGCCCCCCGGCGGCTGGGCACCCGGCCTGCGGGTGCGCGTTCCCTTCGGCCGACGCCAGGTGGTCGGCGTGGTGATGGAGTGCCGCGATCACAGCGAGCTGCCCCTGGCCGAGCTCAAGCCCGTCGTCGCCTGCCTGGACGCCGCCCCCCTGCCCGCCGACTGGCTGTGGCTGTGCCGCTTCACCGCCCGCTACTATCAGCACTCCCTGGGCGACACCTTCCACCAGGCCATGCCCACCCTGCTGCGCCAGGGGCGCGCCCTGGAGGGACGCACCCGGGAGCGCTGGCAGCTCACCGCCGCCGGCCGCGACACGCCCGCCGAGGCCCTCGCCCGCGCCCCCCGCCAGGCGGAGCTGCTGGCCATGCTCGCCCAGCACCCCCACGGCCTGGCCACCCAGGCGATCCTGGCCCAGTCGTTTTCCCGCGAACAGCTCAGGGCGCTGGCCGCCAAGGGCCTGGTGGCGTCTCACGAGGAACCGCTGACCGCTCGCCCCCTGCCCGACGCCGACCACCTGCTGGCCGAGCCCGCCCTGCCGCTCAACCGCGAGCAGGCCGCGGCCCTGGCCACCCTCCACGAGCGGCTGGATGCCTATCACCCCTGCCTGCTGGAGGGGGTCACCGGCAGCGGCAAGACCGAGGTCTATCTGCAGCTGATCGAGGCGGTGGTGGGGCGCGGCCGCCAGGCCCTGGTGCTGGTGCCGGAGATCGGCCTGACGCCCCAGACCCTGGCTCGCTTTCGGCACCGTTTCCGGGTGCCGGTGGTAGCGCTGCACTCCGGCCTTACCGACCACGAGCGCCTGGACGCCTGGGAGGCCGCCGCCAGCGGGCGTGCGCCCATCGTGATCGGCACCCGCTCGGCGATCTTCACCCCGCTGGCGCGCCCCGGGGCGATCATCGTCGACGAGGAGCATGACGGCTCCTACAAGCAGCAGGACGGGCTGCGCTACCACGCCCGGGACCTGGCCGTGGCCCGGGCCCACCACCACGGCATCCCGCTGCTGCTGGGCAGCGCCACCCCCTCCCTGGAGAGCCTCGCCAGGGGGCTCAGCGGCGAATGGCGCCACCTGCCGCTGACCCGCCGCGCCACCCGCCACGCCCCGGCCCGGCTGGAGCTGGTGGACCTGCGCGGGCGCCCCCGCCAGGGCGGCCTGATCCCGCCGGTCATGGAGGCCATCGAGGAGACCCTGGCGGCCGGCCATCAGGTGCTGGTCTTCGTCAACCGCCGCGGCTTCGCCCCGACGCTTGCCTGCCACGCCTGCGGCTGGCTGGCCGAGTGCGACGCCTGCGACGCCCGCATGACCCTTCACCACCAGCCACCGCTGCTCGCCTGCCACCACTGCGACCGCCGCCGCGCCCTGCCCGAGGCCTGTCCGGCCTGCGGCAGCATCGACCTGCGCCCCCTGGGCAGCGGTACCGAGCGCACCGAAGAGACCCTGGCCGCACGCTTTCCGAAGGTGCCGGTCTATCGCATCGACCGCGACAGCACCCGGCGCCGCGATGCCTTCGAGCAGGCGCTCGCCGAGGTGCGCCGCGGCGACCCCTGCCTGCTGGTGGGCACCCAGATGCTGGCCAAGGGCCACCACCTGCCCCATGTCACCCTGGTGGTAGTGGTCAACGCCGACGCCGGCCTCTATGCCAGCGACTTTCGCGCCCTGGAACAGAGCGCCCAGCTGCTGGTCCAGGTGGCCGGGCGCGCCGGGCGCGCCGCCCACCCCGGCCGCGTGCTGGTTCAGACCCTGCACCCGGAGGACCCGCAGCTGCGCCTGCTGGCGGAGCGCGGCTACGCCGCCCTGGCCGAGCAGCTCCTGGAGGAGCGTCGCGCCGCCGCCCTGCCCCCCTTTCGCTTCCTCGCCCTGCTGCGCCTGGAGAGCGCCAGGGAGGAGGCCGCGGGCGAGCTCGCCCGGCGGGCCGCCACCGCCCTGCGCGGCTGGCTGGCCGAGCACGCGCTCGCGGTGGACTGCCTGGGCCCGGTGCCGGCCCCCATGGAGCGCCGCCAGGGCCGCTACCACCTGCAGCTGATGCTGAGCGCGGCGAAGCGCAGCGCCCTGCACTCGGCCTGCGCCTGGCTCACCGCCTGGCTGGAGGCGACCCCCGAGGCGCGGCGAGTACGCTGGTCGCTGGATATCGACCCCCAGACGCTGAGCTGAAAGCCGTAAGCCGTAAGCCGTAAGCCGTAAGCCGTAAGCCGTAAGCCGTAAGCCGTAAGCCGGGATGCTGCCATCAAACCTCGCAACAAGGGGGTTCTTAAAGCTTAGAGCTTATGGCTTACCGCTTCGGGCGCAGCCCGGTTGGGCTTTAAAGCCGCGCCACAATTACCGATAATGGCCGGCCGTGCCCGCTAAAGGCTCCGTTTCCATGCCCGCGCCCCGGGCGAGCGCCTCGTCACCGCCGGTTCATCGGCCGCTCGCTCCCCAAGGCGCCCCCAGGGCCTTCGCTCCAGGATAGAAGTTCGCCTCATGAAAGAGACCATCGTGACCCTGCTCGAGGGCGCCCTCGACACCCTCAAGCAGCAGGACCTGCTGCCCGCCGATATCGCCCCGACCATCAAGGTCGACCCGACGAAGGACAAGGCCCACGGCGACTACGCCACCAACCTGGCGCTGATGCTGGCCAAGCCCGCCGGCCGCAAGCCCCGGGAGCTGGCCGAGGCCCTGGTGGCCGCCCTCCCCGAAAGCGACGCCGTCAGCCAGGTGGAGATCGCCGGGCCCGGCTTCATCAACTTCTTCGCCGCCACCGACGCCGCCGCCCAGGTGGTGCGCCAGGTGCTCGACGCAGGCGACGCCTTCGGCCGCAGCCTGATCGGCCAGGGCCAGAAGGTGCAGGTGGAGTTCGTCTCCGCCAACCCCACCGGGCCGCTCCACGTGGGTCACGGTCGCGGTGCCGCCATCGGCGACTGCATCTGCCGCCTGCTGGAGGCGGTGGGTTATGACGTGACCCGGGAGTTCTACTACAACGATGCCGGCGCCCAGATCAGCAACCTGGCCCTCTCGGTGCAGGCCCGCGCCAAGGGGCTCGACCCCGACGACCCGAGCTGGCCCGCCGACGGCTACCGCGGCGGCTACATCATCGATGTGGCCAACAGCTACCTGGCCGGCGAGACCGTCCACGCCGACGACCGCCACGTTACCGGCCAGGGCGACCCGGAGGATCTCGAGGCGATCCAGGAGTTTGCCGTGGCCTACCTGCGCCGGGAACAGGACCTCGACCTCAAGGCCTTCGGCGTCCACTTCGATGTCTACTTCCTGGAGTCCTCCCTCTACCGCGAGGGCAAGGTGGAGGCCACCGTCGAGCGGCTGATCGAGAAGGGCCACACCTATGAAGAGGACGGCGCCCTCTGGCTGCGCACCACCGACTTCGGTGACGACAAGGACCGGGTGATGCGCAAGACCGACGGCGGCTACACCTACTTCTTGCCCGACGTGGCCTACCACCTCGATAAGTGGCAGCGCGGCTTCACCACCGTGATCAACGAGCAGGGCGCCGACCACCACTCCACCGTGACCCGGGTGCGCGCCGGCCTGCAGGCCCTGGAAGCGGGCATTCCCCAGGGGTGGCCGGACTATGTGCTGCACCAGATGGTGATGGTCACCCGCTCCGGGGTGGAGGTGAAGCTCTCCAAGCGCGCCGGCAGCTACGTCACGGTGCGCGACCTGATCGACGAGGTGGGGCGTGATGCCACCCGCTTCTTCCTGGCCGCCCGCCGGGCCGACTCCCAGCTCACCTTCGACATCGACCTGGCGCGCTCCCAGTCCAACGACAATCCGGTCTACTATGTGCAGTACGCCCACGCCCGGGTGTGCAGCGTAATGCGCCGCGCCGAGGCCGACGGCCTGGCCTTCGACCACGCCCTGGCCACGGCCAGCCTGGGCCGGCTCGCGGAGGACCAGGAGAAGGCGCTGATGAACCGCCTGGCCCGCTACCCCGAGGTGGTCGAGCACGCCGCCGCCTCCCGGGAGCCCCAGCAGGTCGCCCAGTATCTGCTGGACCTGGCCGCCGACTTCCACACCTGCTACAACGCGGTGAAGGTGATGGTCGAGGATGACGCCCTGCGCAATGCCCGCCTGGCCCTGGGCCTGGCCACCCGCCAGGTGCTGCGCAATGGTCTCGACCTGATGGGAGTCAGCGCCCCCGAGGAGATGTAACCCATGGCGACCCGCAAGCAGCCGCCCAAGCGGCGCGGTGCTACCAGCAGCCGCCGCCAGACCCCACGCAAGCCCCGCCGCGAGTGGCGGCTGCCCGGCTGGGTCTGGGGCCTGGCCGGCCTGGTGGGCGGCTTCCTGCTCTCCCAGCACCAGCACGGGGTGGCGCCCTGGCAGGTGGAGGATTCGCCCCTGGCCACGGTGCTGCCGCGCAGCGCGCCGCCGGAACCTGAGGCCGCCGCCCCGGCAAGGCCCAGCGAGCCGCGCATGCCGACCTTCGAGTTCTATACCCTGCTGCCGGAGTCGGAGGTGATCGCCCCCCGCGGGGAGATGCCCGCCTCCACGGCTCGGCCCCCGGCGCCCCCTCCTGCCGAGGAGAGCAGCGAGGCGGCGTCCGCCCAGGAGAGCGCCGACCCCATCGCCGAGGTGATCGCCGCCAACCTGGCGACCGAGCGCAGCGAGCCCACCGCCGCCGCCGAGCCCGCCGGCAACGGCCACCGCTACATGCTCCAGGCCGCCTCCTTCCGCGAATCCGGCGACGCCCAGCAGCTGCAGCGCCGCCTGCGCGACTTCGGCCTGCTGGCCCAGGTCAGCGAGGTCAGGGCCGGCGGCGGCGAGACCTGGCACCGGGTCCAGGTCGGCCCCTATGACGACAACCGCGAGCTCAGCCGCGCCCAGGACCTGATGGTCACCCAGGGCATAGAGCCGCTGCTGATCCGCCTGCAGAACTAGGCAATCACCCGCTCACTGCTGCGCTCGCGACGTGGCTCGGCGACTTCATCGAAGCCTTGAATTAAGGGCGCTCCGCCCGCACCTCTCCCTTCAGCCTTATCGCGGCGCCCGGGGCCATGCCCCGCGGCGCCGAAAGTCATCGGGAGCCAGGCGCTCCCCCAAGGAGAGACTCCTCCATGACCACGATCGTATCCGTGCGCCGCGGTGACCAGGTGGCCCTGGCCGGCGACGGCCAGGTGTCGCTGGGCAACACCGTGATGAAGGGCAACGCCAGCAAGGTGCGCCGCCTCTATCGCGGCGAGGTGCTGGCGGGCTTCGCCGGCGGCACCGCCGACGCCTTCACCCTCTTCGAGCGCTTCGAGGCGCAGCTGGAGAAGTACCAGGGCAATCTGGTCAAGGCCGCCGTGGAGCTGGCCAAGGACTGGCGCACCGACCGCGCCCTGCGCCGCCTGGAGGCGCTGCTCGCCGTGGCCAACAAGGATGCCTCGCTGATCATCACCGGCAACGGCGACGTGGTGGAGCCCGAGCGGGGCATCATCGCCATCGGCTCCGGCGGCAACTACGCCCTGGCCGCCGCCCGCGCCCTGCTCGAGAACACCGACCTCTCGGCCAAGGAGATCACCGAGAAGTCGCTGGAGATCGCCGGCGACATCTGCGTGTTCACCAACCACCACGTCACTCTCGAAACGCTCTGAGGCGCCCCATGACCCAGATGACCCCCCGCGAGATCGTCCACGCCCTGGACCAGTACATCATCGGCCAGCAGGACGCCAAGCGCGCCGTGGCCATCGCCCTGCGCAACCGCTGGCGTCGCATGCAGCTCGACAGCGACCTGCGTCAGGAGGTGACGCCCAAGAACATCCTGATGATCGGTCCCACCGGGGTGGGCAAGACCGAGATCGCCCGGCGCCTGGCCAAGCTGGCCCGCGCCCCCTTCATCAAGGTCGAGGCCACCAAGTTCACCGAGGTGGGCTATGTGGGCCGCGACGTGGATTCCATCATCCGCGACCTGACCGAAGCCGCCATCAAGCTGGTGCGCGAACAGGCCAAGGAGGAGGTGGGCCACCGCGCCGAGGACGCCGCCGAGGACCGCATCCTGGATGCCCTGCTGCCGCCGCCCCGGGGCCAGGAGGAGGCGCCCCGCCAGGACAGCGGCACCCGCCAGATCTTCCGCAAGAAGCTCCGCGAGGGACAGCTCGACGACAAGGAGATCGATATCGAGCTGACCCAGCAGGGCCCCGGCATCGACATCATGACTCCGCCGGGCATGGAGGAGATGACCCAGCAGCTCTCCAGCCTCTTCTCCGGCATGGGCAAGCAGAAGACCGAGACCCGCCGGGTCACGGTGAAGGACGCCTTCGCCCTGCTGCGCGACGAGGAGGCCAGCAAGCTGGTCAACGAGGAGGAGATCAAGGCCCGCGCCATCGAGGCGGTGGAGCAGCACGGCATCGTCTTCCTCGACGAGATCGACAAGGTGGCTAAGGGCAGCGGCCAATCCAGCGGCGGCGAGGTCTCCCGGGAGGGGGTGCAGCGCGACCTGCTGCCGCTGATCGAGGGCTCCACTGTCTCCACCAAGTACGGCATGGTGAAGACCGACCACATCCTGTTCATCGCCTCCGGCGCCTTCCACCTGTCACGCCCCTCGGACCTGATTCCCGAGCTGCAGGGTCGCCTGCCGATCCGCGTGGAGCTCAACGCCCTGACCCCGGAGGACTTCAAGCGCATCCTCACCGAGCCCTCAGCGGCGCTCACCAAGCAGTACCAGGCGTTGCTGGCCACCGAGGGCCTCGAGGTGGAGTTCACCGCCGACGGCATCGAACGCATCGCCCAGATCGCCTGGCAGGTCAACGAGGGCACCGAGAACATCGGCGCGCGCCGCCTGCACACGGTGATGGAGCGCCTGCTCGAGGAGGCCTCCTACAAGGGCAGCGACATCGGCACGCCGCTGACCATCGACGCCGCCTACGTGGACTCCCAGCTCGGCGAGCTGGCCATGGACGAGGATCTGTCGCGGTATATCCTGTAACCCTGAGCAGCCGACGTTGGCAGCCTGGAAGCAGGTGTCGCACTCAGCGATCCCGTGAGCGAAACCCTGAAGCGGCGCTCGCCGCCTGCGCGTCGCTTCACAACATAATCCCTCACGGGTGAAGCTCGCTCGCCATCCCTGGCGAGCGACGCGCGCGGCTTCGCTGGCTTCAGCGCTCACGGGTAGATATCGCTTCGCTGCGACTCCTGCTGCCCACCAGGAACCAACTCGTCAGAACCGCTATCAGAGGCGCCCCAGGATGACAGCCCCTACCCCCACCCGAGTGCACTACCACCGCAAGGCCCAGGAGCTGGAGCTCGGCTACGAGAACGGCGAGAGCTACCGGCTATCCGTGGAGTACCTGCGGGTCTTCTCCCCCTCCGCCGAGGTGCGCGGCCACGGCCGCGGCCAGGAAAGCCTGCAGGTCGGCAAGAAGTTCGTCGGCCTGAAGGACATCACCCCGACCGGCCGCTACGCCCTCAAGCTGCACTTCGACGACGGCCACGACAGCGGCCTCTACAGCTGGGACTACCTCTGGTGGCTGATCGAGCAGCGCGAGGCCAACTGGGCCGACTACCTCCGCCGCCTGGAGGAGGCCGGCGCCAGCCGCGAGCCCCTGGGCATCGAGATCAAGCAGCTGTAAACGGCCCCCCGTCAAGACAACCGCCGCCGCGGGAGGCTACAATGGCGCCCATTCGAGGCAGCGGCCTCTCCCATGCAGCGATTCGGGAGCCCCATCGCATGAGCGCCAACCCCAGCTCCAGGGACAAGCAGACCACCCACTTCGGCTATCAGGAAGTGCCCGTCGAGGAGAAAGCCTCCCGCGTGGCCGACGTCTTCCACTCAGTGGCGGCCCGCTACGACGTGATGAACGACCTGATGTCCTTCGGCATCCACCGCCTGTGGAAGCGCCTGACCATCGAACGCTCCGGCGTGCGGCCCGGCCACAGCGTGCTGGATATCGCCGGCGGCACCGGCGACCTGACCCTGAAGTTCTCGCGCATGGTGGGGCCGCGCGGGCGCGTGGTACTAGCGGACATCAACGAGTCGATGCTGCGCGTAGGCCGCGACAAGCTCCTCGACCGCGGCGTCGGCGGCAACGTCGAGTATGTCCAGGCCAACGCCGAGTGCCTGCCCTTCCCGGACAACACCTTCGACTGCATCACCATCGCCTTCGGCCTGCGCAACGTCACCGACAAGGATGCCGCCCTGCGCTCCATGGCCCGGGTCCTCAAGCCCGGCGGCCGCCTGCTGGTGCTGGAGTTTTCCAAGCCGCCCAGCGCCCTGCTCTCCAGAGTCTATGACGAATACTCCTTCCGCCTGCTGCCGAAGATCGGCGAGGTGGTGGCCAGCGACGCCGACAGCTACCGCTACCTGGCCGAGTCGATCCGCATGCATCCGGACCAGGAGACCCTCAAGGGGATGATGGAAACGGCCGGCCTGGAGCGGGTCGAGTACACCAACCTGACCGGTGGCATCGTCGCCCTGCACCGTGGCATAAAGTTATAATGTTATTGCTAGCCGGCCTGGAACGAACCCTCAACGCCCTGCTGGCCCGGGACCCCGCCGCCCCCTCGCGGCTGGCGCGCCTGGCCGGCCAGCGGCTGCTGCTGCGCCTGGAGAACCCCGAACTGGCCCTGGCGGTGCACTTTCACCCTCAGGGGCTCGACCTGCTGCGCCCCGACGACACCGACGAGGCGGCCTTCGACGCGGTCGTGGAGCTGGATGCGGAGACCGCCGGCGCCCTGCTGGGCGGCGCCTCCATGGAGCGACTGATGTTCCAGGGCCGCCTGGCGGTACGCGGTCATATCGGCCTGCTCGAGGCGACCCGCGACCTGCTGCTCGACCTCGACCTGGACTGGGAGGGGGAGCTGGCCCGCTGGCTGGGCGATATTCCCGCCCACAGCCTGGCCGAGGGGCTGCGCCGCCTGGGCCGCTTCGGCCTGCGCACCCGGGAGGAGTTCTGCGCCGACCTCTCCGAGTACCTGGTGGAGGAGGCACGGCTGCTGCCCGGCCGCCCCCAGCTGGAGGTGCTGCGCGATCACCTCACCGAGCTGGAGGTCGCCGCCGACCGCCTCGAGGCGCGGCTGGCCAGGCTGCACCGCCGCCTGGCGGCCCGGCGCGACGCGCAGGTGGCCCCATGATGCTGCTGCGGCTGCTGCGCATTCTCTGGGTGATCACCCGCTACCGGCTGGATACCCTGATTCCCCTTGAACGCCTGCCCTGGGCGCTGCGCACCCTCTTCAGGCTCTCGCCGCTGCGCCTGGTGCCCATCGGCGAGCGCTCTCGCGGGGCGCGGCTGCGCCTGGCGCTGGAGTCTCTGGGGCCGATCTTCGTCAAGTTCGGCCAGGTGCTCTCCACCCGCCGCGACCTGCTGCCGCCGGATATCGCCGACGAGCTCAAGCGCCTGCAGGATCAGGTCCCTCCCTTCCCCGGCGACCAGGCCCGGGCCGTGGTGGAAGACGAGCTCGGCATGACGGTGGCCCTGGCCTTCGCCCGCTTCGACCCGGAGCCGCTCGCCTCGGCCTCCATCGCCCAGGTGCATGGCGCCCGGCTGCACAGCGGCGAGGAGGTGGTGGTCAAGATCATCCGCCCCGGCATCCACCGGGTGATGCGCCAGGACATGGCGCTGATGTACCGCTTTGCCCGGCTGCTGACCCTGGTGCCCGAGGCGCGCCGCCTGCGCCCGGTGGAGGTGGTGCGCGACTACGAGGCCACCCTGTTCGACGAGCTCGACCTGCACAAGGAGGCGGCCAACACCTCCCAGCTCAAGCGCAACTTCAAGAACTCGCCGCTGCTCTACATCCCGGCCATCCACTGGGAGCTGACCCGCCAGCGCGTCATGGTACAGGAGCGCATCTACGGCATCCCCGTGGCCGACGTGGCCGCCCTGGAGGCCCAGGAGACCGACCTCAAGAAGCTCGCCGAGCGCGGCGTGGAGATCTTCTTCACCCAGGTATTCCGCGACAACTTCTTCCATGCCGACATGCACCCGGGCAATATCTTCGTCTCCCGGGAGCAGCCCCGAGACCCCCAGTATATCGGCATCGACTGCGGCATCGTCGGCAGCCTGACCCGGGAGGACCAGGACTACCTGGCCCGCAACCTGCTGGCCTTCTTCCACCAGGACTACTACGAGGTGGCGGCCCTGCACATCGAGTCGGGCTGGGTGGGCGAGAACACCCGGGCCAACGAGTTCGCCGCGGCGATCCGCACCGTCTGCGAGCCGATCCTGGAGAAGCCCCTCAAGGACATCTCCTTCGGCCAGGTGCTGCTGGGTCTCTTCCAGACCGCCCGACGCTTCGACATGGAGGTGCAGCCCCAGCTGGTGCTGCTGCAGAAGACCCTGCTCAATATCGAGGGGCTGGGGCGCCAGCTCTACCCGGACCTGGACCTCTGGAAGACCGCCAAGCCCTTCCTGGAGCAGTGGATGCGGGAGCGCGCCGGCGTCAGCGGCTTCTGGGACTCCCTCAAGCGTCAGGCGCCCGAGCTGACTCGACAGCTACCGGAGCTGCCCGTGCTGGCCCACCAGGCCCTGGCCCGGGTCGACCAGGAGACCCGCCAGCGACGCCGCCAGGGCGAGGCGATCGGCGCCATCCGCCACCAGCTGGTGCGCCAGGGGCGGCGCGGCCGCCGGCTGCGCCTGGGGCTCCTCCTGGTGGCGCTGGCGCTGGCCTGGCAGCCGCTCTCCCAGTGGGCCGCGGGCCAGCCCTGGCCGGCGCTGGCCGCCGCCGCGCTCGGCCTGCTACTGCTGGCCTGGCACTGACCCCTGAACCCTGCAACGGAACCTTCACTCATGAGCGATATTCTCGACCGGCTGCAAGCTGTCCTGGATCAACGCCGCCAGGCAGATCCGCAGGATTCCTACGTCGCCGCCTTGCATCACAAGGGCTTGAACAAGATACTCGAGAAAGTTGGCGAGGAGGCCACCGAAACCCTGCTGGCCGCCAAGGATGCCGAGGGCGGCGGCGAGGCCGAACGCCAGGCGCTGATCGCCGAAACCGCCGACCTGTGGTTTCATAGCCTGGTGATGCTATCGCATCTCGACCTCGACCACCGCGCCGTGCTCGACGAGCTGGGCCGCCGCTTCGGCGTCTCCGGCCACGACGAGAAGGCCGCAAGACCCCAGTGAGAACCGGGGCCAACCAGACAGACTCAAAGACAAAGGCTCCCGGACAGCCCGGGGCAACGACACAGAGGAAAGACCCATGTTAGGTGGTATCAGTATCTGGCAGCTGCTGATCGTACTCGGCATCATCATCCTGATCTTCGGCACCAAGAAGCTGCGCAACGTCGGCACCGACCTCGGCGGCGCGGTCAAGGGGTTCAAGCAGGCCATGAGCGAAGAGGAGAAGGCCGAGAAGAAGAAGGAAGAGGCCGAGGCGCAGGCTCGCGTGGACCACAAGGAGGAGACCAACACCTACGACGTCCAGGCCGAGCGTAAATCCGAGGAACAGGAAGAGCGCAAGTAAGCCGCCATGTTCGACATCGGCTTTCTCGAACTGATGTTCATCGGCGTGGTCGGCCTGCTGGTGCTGGGCCCGGAGCGGCTGCCCAAGGCGGCCCGCACGGCGGGTCTCTGGATCGGCAAGATCAAGCGCAGCGTCTCCGGCATGCAGCGTGAGATCAGCGCCCAGCTCGAAGCGGAGGAGCTGCGCCAGAAGCTCAACGAGCAGCAGAAGAAGCTCGACGACAGCGTGCGTCAGGTCCAGCGCGACGTGGAGAGCATCGCCGAGCCCGACCGCCCCGCCGAGGCGCCAGAGAAGGCGCCTGCCCCCAGCGCCGAACAGCGCCTGGACGACGCCCTGGCCCGCGCCCGCCGCGCCCCTTCGGAAGCCGACGCTTCGGAAGCCGCGACGCCGAACGCCGATGAACCCACCGCGCCCTCCGCCTCCGACAAGGACGCCTCCTCACGATGAGCAACACCGGTGACCGCCCGGAACAGCCACAGGCCCCGCTGATCGAGCACCTGATCGAGCTCCGCTCGCGGCTGCTGCGTAGCGTGGTCGCCATCCTGGTGATTTTCCTGGGCCTCTACGCCTTCGCCAACGACATCTACCTCTTCGTGGCCCAGCCGCTGATGGCACTGCTGCCGGAGGGGTCCCAGATGATCGCCACCGAGGTGGCCTCGCCCTTCCTGGCACCCTTCAAGCTGACCCTGGTCGCGGCGGTCTTCATCGCCGTGCCCTATGTGCTGCACCAGGCCTGGGCCTTCGTGGCCCCGGGGCTCTACGACAACGAGAAGGCCCTGGCCATCCCCATCCTCACCTCCAGCGTCCTGCTCTTCTACGCCGGTGCGGCCTTCGCCTACTACGTGGTCTTTCCGCTGCTGTTCTCCTTCTTCACCCAGACGGGGCCGGAGAACGTGGCGGTGATGACCGACATCAACGCCTACCTGAACTTCGTCCTCAAGCTCTTCTTCGCCTTCGGGGTGGCCTTCGAGATCCCCATCGCCACCTTCCTGCTGATCGCCTCCGGCATCACCACGGTGGAGAGCCTCTCGAAGAAGCGCCCCTACATCATCCTCGGCTGCTTCGTGGTGGGCATGCTGCTCAC
>WPCG01060233.1_pt1 | contig 42858 bp, 26 predicted proteins | sample 5403311 | NCBI WGS metagenome assembly WPCG01 (sample SAMN12869467, study PRJNA574797) | sludge metagenome | isolation source: wastewater treatment of Control | place: China:Beijing | collected 2019-05-17
CACGCTGCTGGCCCTGCCGGAGGCTCAGGCGCGCTTCGACACCCAGGGCGACGCCGCCGCTCTGGTGGCCAGCGCCTACCGCGCCCTGTTCGACCGCGAAGCGGATGCCGAGGGCCTCGCCTACTGGCAGGGGGAGCTGGAGAGCGGCGCGCTGACGGCCGAAACGCTGATTCCCGCCCTGCTGGCCGGCGCGCGGGCACCCAACGGCGGCGCCGACGATGCCGACTTGATCGACCAGCGCCTGGAGGCCGCCACCGGCTACCTCGAGGAGGTCGAGAGCGGTGCCCGGCCGTTTGATGCAGAGACGGCCCGGGAGGTGGTCTCCCAGATCGCTGGCGAACCGGTTACCGAGCAGCCGCCCGAGCAGGAGACAGGGAGCGGCATTGTGGTGACGCTTGAAAAGGGCTCGGTGGTATACGAGTTTGAAAAGGCCAGCTCCGTTCAGGACGGCATCTCGTCGGTGCTTCTCACCGAGGCCGATATGCTCTCCTTCGAAGCCGCCCTGGACGCGCTGGAAATGACGGCCGACCAGAACTTCGGCTCCATCATCACGTTCACGCTTGATGGCGAAGCGGGCCCCGAAAGCCTCGACCTGGTCACCATCGACTTCGTCGGCGACAGCCCCATCCGTCACTATGCCGAGCAGGTGGGCTACACCACCGGCTTTATCGACTTTGCCCTCTTCAACGGCGAGCTGGTGCTGCCGGAAGCCATCGGTGTCGGGCCCGACACGCTCTTCTATAACCAGAGCGAGCTTTACCACTACTTCGGCTACGACTGGCAGTGGGATCTGCAGGGCGGCGATGAAAGCCTTTCCCGCCCGGACGGGCAGGAGTTCAGCGTCAGCGTAGAGCTGCTGGATACCCTGGGCATTGCCAACCTGGACGAGGTGTTCGCCGCCGCCATGGCGTAACCGTCACCCTCATCACCTTCACCCTTCTCACCTGACGGGGCGCCGGATCACCTACCGGCGCTCCGTTTGCTGTGCGCGCCTTTCTACCCGCTGCCCGGGATGGCCCCTGCCGCCGGGCGGTTCAGCTGTCGAAGTCGAACACGAAGTCGTCGTCGCCCTCGTCGAACAGCTCGTCGAGGCTCAGCGGGCCGGCCGGCGCCACGCCGGACAGGTCGGCCACGGGGCTGTCCTGCAGGTTGGCCAGCGACAGGATCTGGGCATAGGCGAGCATCAGGGCGCCGCTGTCGCGCAGCTCGGCCAGCGCTTCCGGGCTCAGGGCCGCCAGGGCCTCGCTGTCCACCACCCGAAAACCGCTCACCCCGAGCTGGCGCGACTTGACCTCCAGCGAGCGCGCCACCAGCAGGCCGTGCTGCTCCAGCTGGCCGACCAGGCGGGTCAGGCGGATGCGGTCCTTCTCCAGGTTGGTGAGGATGCCCTTGATCTTCTCCAGCAGCGCGGTGGGCTTGTCACCCTCGAAGAGCAGATAGCCGCCGGGGGCGCTGACGTGCTCGCTGGCCGTGTCCACCACCATGGCGTAGCGGCTCTTGCCTTCGGGGGTCTCCCCCACGGCCTTGATGGTAAAGGGGTAGGCGCGGATCGCCGCCGGGCGATAGCGGCCCCGCCACTGGCCCCTGGTCGTGACATAGGCGTTGTGGCCCTGGGCCACGCCGAGCAGCGCATAGGCGGCGGGTTTGGCGGTATCGAACACCACCACGTAGTCCCGGGCGGCAGTGGTCACTTCGCTTGCCACCAGGGGCACGGTGATCTCCTCGCTGGCGAAGCGAAAGCTGACGTCGGGCTGATAGGTCAATGCGCCGTGATGGGCGGGGTCCAGGGCTTCGGGGGCCTGGTAGAGGCTCATGGGGCGACTCCTTTTCCATGGTCAACGGGCACAGAATAACTCGGCGTACCCATAAAAAAATAGCCGCCCCCGAGGGGGCGGCTACTATCACACACTCTATAAGATAGAGTTAAGCGAAGGCGAAGTCGCTAGCATTCAGCTCATTCAGGCCCAGGAAACCGGTTCCCAGATCCTCAACGATCAGCTCCCAGTTGTTGGGGTCGTTCTGACCCACGTCACTGGTAATAACCGCGCTCCAGCTGCCAGTGAAGAAGCCACCGGTGAACTGGTAGTCGATATCGATATCGCCCAGCGAGCCGTAGATACCGAACGCGGAGAAGTCCAGCACGTCCTGGCCAAGCTCGAAGCCGCTGATAACCCACTGGCTGGTGACGGCACTGTCCTGGCTGGCTGCCACGAACTCGAACTTCACCACTTCGTCGGAGTTGCTGGTGATATCCACGTCACCGGCACCGATCACGATGGTGGTTTCGGTAGCGTTGGCACCGGCATCCTGCAGGGTCAACGTAGAGTTGGCGCTGTCGGACAGGTCGATCTTGCTGATGCTGTCAAACACCGCAACGTTGTCCAGCGCAACGTTGATCAGCGTCAGATCCTCGACGGTGGCATCCAGAGTCAGATTCTCCAGAATAGAGCCAGCCGCAGCGAGAGAAGAGATCTCCACGTTGGTGGCGCTCTGGATATCCAGGGTACCCGTGTGAGTGCCGCCACTCAGTGCCACATCCAGCTCGTTGACACCGGTCTCACCGATCAGCTCGAGGGTGAAGCCGATGTTGCCGGTCACGGCAACGTAGCTCTCATCCTTCAGGGAGTCGAGGGTCAGATCGCCCGCCAGGTTGGCGACATCAAAGACCTCAACACCGGTGGTGTTGCTGGCGCTGAAGTAGCCCTCGGCACCGAGTGCGTCATCTGCAAACGGCGCACCGAACTGGATGGTTTCGAACTCGCTGATATTGGCAGCGGTGTTCAGAACACCATACAGCTCAAGGGTGTCGCTATCGTTCAGCGTGCCCTTGATGCCAACGTAGTTGTTGGCATTGGGGTTGATGCCGTTGCCAAAGCCGTTGCCACCGCCGTTGACGACCTGGGCGGAGAGTGCCAGGGTCAGATCGGCCTGGTTCAGGTTGCCGTTAGTCTGCAGGTTACCGGTCAGGCCAGTCGCATCGATATTGCGCGCACCGGCGATGGTAGTACCACCCTGGGTCTGACCCATACGATCGATGTGCAGATCCAGATCCTGGGTGCCGTCGATATCGACGTCGCGAGCCGTGGTCGACATGACGTTGACCACGTTGGTGGCCTCACGGCGACCGGCAGAGGTCACAGTGGTGCTGGCCACATTGTCGACGCGCAGGGAGTCAACGCTCAGCTCGGAGGTGTCGACAGTCGCCGCACCGCGAGAGGTGTTGTCCAGCGTCACGTTGAGGTGCTGGTTATCAACGTCGCGGCCCACCAGCTCAATCTCGCCGAATGTCTGATCGACATCGTTATTGAAGTTGGTGGCAGACAGGGTCTGGTTCTTGCCGCTGATGGTAACGTCGGTGCCGTCTTCGATCTGGGTCACGGTGGTATTGAAACCGCCGGACTGAAAGTCGCCCGTGGCGATCACGATATCTTCCAGACCACCCATGTTGCCGGTCTGAATGTTATGAGTCGAAGAACCGCCGGCGATCACCAGGGTCTCGATGCTGTCAAACGCGGCCCAGCGGGCGGCACCAGTGCCGGAGTTGGTGGTCACTTCAACGGTGTCGCGACCTTCGCCGCCGTCGATGCTGACCACAGAGCGGTCTACCAGGCTGTTGTTGAAGTTGAAGCGGTCGTTACCGGCACCGCCTTCGATGTCGATCACCACGTCTTCGTCAAGTGCTTGACCGGTCAGAGCAGCAAAGAAGTTATCGCCGCTGCCGCCTTCACCGTCAAAGTCGAAGGTGAAGATATCGTCGCCGTTGCCGCCGGCATAGCGGAAGCCGGGCGCGTACTTCTCGCCGGAAGCGCCGGTGCCGCCCACGAAGTCGGAGCCGTCGTCATCCGGGTTGGTGCTGCTGCCGGAATCGCGGAAGTAGCTATCGGCCTTGGCGCCGAGGTTGCCGGTCAGGTTGATGGCGGCGTTCAGATCGCCGTTGAACTCATCGGCGTTGACCTGACGCACATCGGTCAGGCCGACCAGGTCACCATCAACGTCGGTGCCGAAGGCACGGCCGTCGGTGGAAGCCAGCTCATTGACCGGGGTGCCGTCGCCGCGGGTTGCACCGATGGTCAGGTCGCCGTCGCCCACTACGTTGACGATCTCCAGGAAACCTTCCGGCTGGTTGCCAGCGTTCAGGTTGACGGAAGACATGGCGAGCAGGTGGCTGTCGTTCAGCACGGTGGTGTTGAACACCCCGATGCCGTCCTGACCGGACATGGCGCCGATGTTCAGCATGCCGCCTTGGGAGCCGTTACCGGCGCCGTCGAGCACCACGTTGGTTTCGACCAGCACGTCGAACAGGGTAGCGTCGCCGACCTGCTGCTTGCCTTCGATGTCGAAGTTGCCCGGCTGAGTGGTGGTCACTGTGCCTTCGGCAAAGTCACGGCCCTGCTCGTCAACGAGCACGAAGGTGCCGTCTTCGTTGTTGCTGACGGTGACGCCTGCCAGAGCCGGCTCAGCGGCGATCGCCGCTTCGAGAGCAGCCTTGAACTCGGCAAAGCTGTTGGCCTGGGCCATGGCAGCGTTGGACAGGGTGTAGTCGTTGCCGTCGAGCTCGATGGTCACCGCATTAACGGTGAAGTTTTGCAGCTCGTTTTCCGGCGCGCCGGACTCGCGCACGGTCAGCGTCAGGAAGGAGTCGGAGCGACCCTGGCCCAGCGCCACTTCGCGAGCGTTGAAGAAGGCCGCATAGCTGACATTGGGGTCGGTGTCGCGCATACCGAAGAAGGTCTCTTCGGGGGCAGAGCGAATGTCTTCGATCTGCAGGTAGGCGCGGCTGTTATCGGACCACCACTGCTGGACGCCGTTCATGAACTGAGCGTCGATGTTGGAGCCGTTGACGGTGACATCCTGCGCCAGACGCGACTGCACCTGGATATTGACAACTTCGATGTTCTCGGTGCGCGGCGAGATGGCGGTAGCATCCGCAGTGCCCAGGAACATGTCAGTAACGGTCGCGTTGGTCATCAGCTGCGCGTTCAGGGTATCGGTACCCTCGCCGCCGTCGAGACGGTCGCCGCTGTTCAGGGTATTGGCGTCACGGCCGCCAATGGTGGTGAAGCTGGCGTCGAAGACGTCATCGGCAGAGGTGCCGGTCAGCACGTCGGCCTCTGCGGTCAGGCGAAGCTCCTGGCCTTCAACGGGCGGCTCGGGCTGGCCGTCATCACCGGTGACCAGGAAGTTGATAAAGCCGTCAACGTCGACGTCGGCGACAGTGGTGTCGGCATCAACGCCGGCGAGGAAGTCGCGGGCGCTAGAGGCAGCGGCATCGCCTTCATAGGCAAGAATTTCCGGGGTGGTGTCGAGCCCTGCGGTGAAGGCATCGGCCACGTCCAGTTTGTTCTGCAGAGCGACTGCGTCGTCGCCCTGGGCGCCGCCGGCGATCTCGTAGGCGATCTCAGCCAGGGTCTTCTCGCCGCTGCTGAGCAGGCCCACGTAGAACTGGAGGCCAGCCGGCTCGGCATCGCGGCCGAACAGCTGGTTGTAGAGGTTGTTGACGAGCTGAGAATTTGACAGGTTGCCAAAAGCGTTCTCGTACTCGGCAGAGGTGCCGAAGGCATTCAGGATGAAGCCGACGCCATTAGCATCGATTTGCTCTGCCCAGTACTGCTGGCCCTGCGGGTCGGCCGGACGGCCGTAGTAGGCGACGTAAAGCAGCTGCGCCTGGTTCAAGCTCTCTTGAGTTGCCATGGGACTATAGTCTCCTTGCTTAGTTAAATATGCCGGCTATGGCTATCATTCCTTCGCTTGCGCCGGCATTGCTACCTTGAGCGCTCAAGGTCATCCGCTTTGCTCGTCCTTCCTTGTAGGTATTGTGGCGCTATGCAGCTTTCCGTTTCCTGCACCGCCACCCCCCTCGTCACCGACGAGCAATGTCAGATAATGTAAAAGCCATGTCTCTGGCAAGTCAATGACATTGAACTAATGCCTGATGCCAGAGTGACTTTATTGGAACCTCCCGCGAGCCGCATGACGCATGTCACACGACACTAGACATCTGAAAACAGCGTGCGGGAACATGCCTGCATGCTAGCTCCGCCCTCGCTGGAGTGCAAGCGGTGAATCCGGGCGGCCTCGCCCAGACGCGGCGCAATGCGGTGCCAGGCGTAAGCTTCCTGGGTCAGCTGCCGAGCCCGCGCCACTCGGGCCTCTACCGCCGGCCGCGGCGTCGCCAACAGGCGCTCTAGAGCCACGGCCAACCGGTCCAGCTCGGCCAGCCACAGATGACGTTCATCAAAGTCGAAGCCGCGGTTGCCGAAGGGGGTCGTCAGGACAGGTACGCCGCTCGCCGTGTAGTCCAACATCTTGAGATTGCTGCCCGAACCGGAGCCCATCGGGTTGAGCGCCACATCGGCGCTGGCCAGCAGCGCGCCAAGCTCGGCATCTGTTACCGTGCCCATCAGCCGCAGGTTGGGCGGCAGGTCAAGATCGGCAAGATCGGGATGCAAACAGAGGCTGCCGACGACAAGAAAGTCCACCGCCGGGCAGGCCGGCGCCAGGCGCTCCATGATCAGCCGAGCGGCCTCCAGATTGGGGCCGTGCCAGCTGCCGATAAAGAGTGCCGTGGGGCGCTGCTGCCCCAAACTGCTCTGCCAGCGCCGCCTCAACGCCATATCCACGAAGGGCAGGCGCTGGATATCGGCGCCGTTGGGCACCACGATGCCGCGCCGTGGGTCGAGCCCGTAGTGCGAAGTAAAGCTCGCCAGGTCCGCCTCGGTGCAGGCCGACACCCAGGCGCCGGCACGGCAGGCCAGCCTCTCTACCTCTTCCACCTGCCTGAGCGCGGCGTGGGCCTCGGGCAGGTTCTGCCCCAGCGCCTGTGCCAGAATGTCGCGCTTGAGCAGGGCCTCGACGTTATGCGACTCGTAGCCCCAGGGTACGTCCAGATGCTCATGCAGCGCTCCGGCCAGGTAGGGGTGGGCCGCCACGCCCATGGTGGCCTGGCTCGCATAGTGATTGAGCAACTCGACAAAGCGAGTATTGAGGCGCCAGCCCTCGATGGCGGCGATATCCTCGACCGGCACGCCAAGTGCCTTTTCCAGCGCCTCGAGCCGCTGCTGCTGCGCCTCGCTGAGCGGAACACGATGCTCCACGAGGCCGGGAGCGATCTCGCGGCGACGCTCCTCGCTGTCGACCGGCGCCAGCACCAGCAGGGTCACACGGCGCCCCGGCTCGGCGGCCAGGTGGCGGTAGAGGTGAAACATGCGGTTCTGGCCGCCTCCCATGGGGGGATAGACGCTGTAGGTGTTGAGCACCAGCCAGTGCTCGCCGGCGCCCAGCCCGGTCACCTGCGCGGGGCACGGGGGGCGGGCATCGGCCGCGGGCGCCTCCAGCAGCGCGGCCACGGTGCTCGGCCAGTTCACGTGGGCGACGCTGCGGCGCGCGGCGTCGGCCATGGCAAGCGCACGCTCGGGCGCCCGCCCCAGCGTCTCGATCACCTCGGCCAGGGCCGTCGGCTCCGGGGGCACGCACCAGCCGTTCTCGCCGTGGCGCACGAACTCGGTCACGCCACCGGCGTCGTCGCAGGTGATCACCGGCTTGCCGGCGCTCATGGCCTCGATGGTAATCAGGCCGTAGTCCTCCTGGTAGGGAAGAAAGGGCACCGCCAGGGCGTGGCGATACTGCTCCGCCACCTGGCTGTCGCGCAGAAACCCCAGGAAGCGAATGCGCGGGTCACCGGCGGTCAGCTGCCTGAGCGCTTCTTCCTCCGGGCCCGTACCGGCAATGCGCAGCTCGAGATCGGCTCGGCTCGCCATGAAGGCGCGCACCAGAAGCTCGATGCGCTTGGGGCCGTCCAGCCGGCTGACGGTAAACAGATAGGGGGGAGTCGCCTCAGAGGACCCGGGCGCCACAGGCGGCAGGTCCGAGGGGTGATGAATGACCTTGACGGCCTCACCCCGGGGAAAATAGTGGGCGCGCCGCGTGACGGTCTGCGAAATGGCGGCATAGCGGCGGATGGCGCCCGGTGCCATGGCGATCGCGTCCAGGTGATGAATCACCGCCCGCGTCAGCGGCCCCGGAAAGGCCAGCAGGACGTCGCGGCTGGCCGCGGGCAGCCAGCGGCTCTGCTGCAGCGCCTCCAGGGTGGCGAAGAGCTCCGGCAGCTGAGCGCGCTCGGGCGCGGCGGCAAGCAGCCTCTGCAGCCGGCGCAGCTGCGGATGGCGCCGCCAGCGGCCCATGGCCTGCCGGCCCGCCGACGTGGGCCAGGCAGCAGCGCTGAAGGGGTCGTGGGCGACCAGCTCCGGCCAGGGATAGGTGTCGTAGAGCCCCCGCAGCGGATGCTGCAGATAGAGCCGGTGGTCGGGGTGTGACACCATCCAGGCCGGATACTTGGTGCTGATCACACAGTCGAAGTGGCTCAGGTCCAGCTCGCTGAAGCGACGATAGCTGCTCAGCAGCTCGCCCAGATTGCGCTCGGGCGACGGCAGCTTGATCAGTTCCACCTGGTGGTCGGTCAGCTGATTGAGATGATGCAACAGCCCCCACCAGAGCTTTTCGGCACCGCCTACCGTGAAGGGGACGCTGCTGGGCGCCACCAGCGCGATCTTCATGGTCCCGACTCCCCCAGCAGGCGGGCAACCACCTGATCCCAGCTGATGTTGGCGCGGTGGTAGCCTTCAAGGCCGGCGCGCCCCATCTCGGCAGCACGCCGACGGTCGCGCCACACCTCATCGATGGCGGCCGCCACGGCCTGAGGCTCCGGCTCCACTACCCAGCCGGTCTCGGCGTCGCGCACAAACTCCAGCGGACCGCCGCTGTCGCGACAGGTGATGACCGGCTTGGCGGCCAGCATCGCCTCGAGCGTCACATAGCCGTAGTCCTCATCGAAGGGGCCATAGAAGACCGCGGTGGCGTTGGCATACCAGGCCAGCTTCTCCTCTTCGCTGATGCGCCCGATCAGCCGCACGCGATCACTCAGGCCATGCTGCTCGACCAGCGCCTGATAGCGCTGCCGCTGGCCGCCCTCGCCAGCGATCACCAGGCGGGCCGGCGTCTGCAGGTAACGCGCCGCCTCGATCAGCAGATCCTGGCGCTTGAGGCTCTCCAGGCGGCTGGGGTAGAAGATATAGCCCCAGTCTTCGTAGCAGCGAAAGCGCTCGGCATCATGCGGCGGGTGATAGAGCGCCTGCGCCTGCAGGCCGTTGAAGCGCTCGAGCCGCTCCGCCACGCGCCGGGAGTTGGCAAGCAGCCGTGTCGCACGGGGCAGGTGGCGGTCGTCGAAGGCCTGAACGGCATCGCGCAGGCGCTGCTGGGCCGGCGAGGCCTGCTGCGGGGAGTAGAGTTCGTAGCAGGCGCGATGCTGGTGCATCACCCAGACGGTATGGTCGGGGTGGTGTAGCCCCCAGGCGGGAAACTGCAGGCTGATGGCGCGGTCGATCTCGACTCCGTTGGGCGCAGCCATGTCGAGGGTCTCGACGTAGGCCATTAGGCGCTCGATGTCCTCCTCCGGGCCGAAGCGAAACGGCAGGCGCATCAGCTCGACCTCGTGGCCGCGGTCGCGCAGGGCCTGGGCCACGCCATGAATATGGTAGTCGGCACCACCGTGAATGAAGGGCACCTGGGTGGCACTGAGCAGGATTCTCACGGCTGCGGCTCCTCGAGCGACGCGCGCTCCTCGAGCGGCAAGGCCGCTTCGCCCTGCGCCGGCCGAACCGCCACCAGCGCATAGTCCTGCGGGCCACACAGATGCCCGTTGACGCGCTCGGTCAGAGGGTCGCTGCCAGGCACCTTGGCGCTCTCCGGGTAGGGGTTGAAGCGCAGCACTTCCAGCCCCCGAAACCCGTGAAACTCCAGCAGGAAGCTCAGCGAGGTGGGCGTCAGCGGATTGCGGTGGGTGGGGTCGTGGTAGAAGGTGTGGCTGCCCACCAGCACATTCTCGGGATTGGGCGTTTCGATGATCAGCACGCCACCCGGCGCCAGCACGCGGCCGGCCTCTGCCACGGTGGCATAGAGCACATCGAAGGGCAGGTGCTCGGCGATATGAAAGGCGCTGATCAGGGCGTGACTGCCGTCAGGCTGCGCCTTGAGCACTTCGAGCAGGTCATCCTCCACTACCTCCAGGCCCTGGGCCCGGCAGTGCGCCGCCATGGTCGCGTTGAGGTCGACGCCATGGGCCTTGAAGCCGTGCTCTTCCAGCATCTGCAGCCACTCACCCCGCCCGCAGCCCAGGTCGAGGGCGCGCTCACCGCAGGCGCGCGCCTGCTGCAGCTGAGGCAGATAGCGCTGAAGGTTTTCGCGCACCTGCGCCTCATCGCCGCGAAAGATCGCCTCGAAGGCGAGATAGTAGTCGTCGAGCTGCTGCTGGCTCGCCGCCGGGCGGCGCTGCGCCCCCAGGGACTCGAGCTTGTGCAGCAGCGGCTCAAGCGCGTCTTCGTCGGGAAGCAGCACATGCAGGGCCTCGATCAGCGGCTCGCGGGCCTGGGCCAGCCGCTCCAGCTGCCGCGCCTGCTCTTGCAGGTCGCGCTCCTGCCTGAGTGAACGCTGCTCCAGCTTGGCACTGTGGTGCGCCTGGCGCTGCAGCTCGGCATCCAGCATCAGCAGGATATCGTAGATCCGCTGCTCCTGGCTCTCCAGGCGGCGAGAGAGCGACCGCAGCCGCTCGCGCCGCCTGAGCTCCGGCATCCAGCGGCGCTCCAGCCCCCGGTACCAGCGCTGTACGCCCCCCTGCAGCCAACGGTTCATGGGGCCTAGCCGTCCCAGCGGACCCAGGCGCCGCTGCAGGCGCAGCGGCAGCGTCAGCCGCTGAAAGCCGCGCGGGCGCAGCTGACCGGCGGCCAGCCGCTGGCGGCACTCCGCGGTGCAGAGCAGCTCGGCCAGCACGTGGCAGCGCCCCACCTCGGGCAGCGCCTCGAGGTAGTGCAGCCTGCCCTCCTCGTCCGGCTCTCTGCCCAGCAGCACGGCATAGGCGCGCTGCAGAAACTGTTCGTCCGGCTGGCTGGGCAGCAGCAGCGCTTCCAGCTCGGGGGCGGTATCGTCGTCGATCTCAATGGGCAAGTCGCCGCCATCCCGCAGCTCTCCCAGCCGCTGCCGGTAGGCAAGCGGCACGGGCTGCGGGGGCTCCTGGTACTCGCCGGCATGGCGCGCGGCAGCCCGAATGCGGCCGATCAGGCCGTCGATATCGTCAAAGCGGTGAGTCATGAAGACAGTTCCGGTTGGGCATGCCGAGTATCCCCGCCGCTGGCGCCCCCTTCGCGGGGCAGTAGTTCCAGGTTCAGCGGTAGCCGGCACGCACCTGAGAAGAGGTGTCCCTTGAAGCCTGCCACGTCAAACTGCAGGTAGCTGTCGCACCACCAGTAGCACTGGTCGAGGTGGTGCTCGCGGCTGTGCAGCGCCACCGTGACCGTGTACTTGCCCGGGGCGATATCCGCCCGCAGCGACAGCCTGACGCAGCAGGGCTGCTCGGGCTCTAGCTCAATCGCCTGCCCGAGCTGGTAGCTGTTGACGCCGAAGATATCCTGCCCGAAGCGATCGCGGATCATGATGCCCAGCGTCACCTCTTCGAGGGGCCGATGCGCCAGCAGGTCAAGCTCGATATCCATCAGCTCACCGCTGGACACCGTGTCGCTGGCGCTTTCGTGGCCGCGCACGCGGCCCTTGAGCACTTCCACTTCGCGCGTGCCGTAGGCCTGGTGGTCGCGCGCCAGATGGCGCCCTTCCTCCTCTTCGGCCTGCCTGGCCATGATGCGGTTGTAGTGATTCACGGCTTTTTCGGCGTCGCCGTCGAAGACGATGCCGCCATCCTCCAGCACCATGACCCTGTCGCACAAGACCTTGACGGCATTGAGGTCGTGGGAGACAAATAGGATCGAGCCTCCGCCCTCCTTGAATTCGCGGATCCGCTTCATGCACTTCTGCTGAAAATAGCCATCGCCGACGGACAGCGCTTCATCCACGAGAAAGCAGCGCGGGTCGGCGTGAATCGCGATGGAGAACCCCAGGCGCATGACCATGCCGGATGAATAGGTGCGCAGGGGTTCGTCGATATAGTCGCCCAGTTCGGAGAAGTCGATGATCGCGTCTCGACGCGCCTCGATCTCCTCGTGAGTCATGCCCAGCATCAGAGCGTTGGCGGTAATATTCTGCCGCCCGGTCAGCTCCATGTTGAAGCCGGTCCCCAGCTCCAGCAGGCCAGTGACGCGCCCATCAATGCGGATAGCACCGCTGTCGGGCACCAGCACGCCGGTCAGCAGCTTGAGCAGCGTCGATTTGCCAGCACCATTGCGGCCCACCACGCCGAGCACCTCGCCCGGCGCCACGCGAAAGCTGATATCTCTGAGCGCATGGTAGCTGGAGTGGCGGGTTCGGCCGGTTACGGCTTCCAGCAGCCGGTCGCCGGGGCGCTGAAACAGCTTGAAGGTCTTGTTCAGCCCCTCTATCTCGATCATCGCCTCGTTCTCCTAGATGCAGTCGCGCAGGTCGCGCTCGGTACGCCGCAGCAGCCATAGCGCCGACGCCAGCAGTAAAAGCGTCAGCGCTGCCACGCCGGCCAGGCCGTAGGGCCCCGGCAGGGTGTGGTACATGATCAGATCCCGGTAGGCATCCACCAGCTGATAGATGGGGTTGAAACGCATCAGTTCCATGGCGCCCTCCGGCAGGATGTCGCTGACGTAGACGATCGGCGTGGTCCAGAACAGCACCGGCAGCAGCACCGCCACGGCCTCACGAATATCCTTGAGGTAGACGGCCAGGATGGCCAGCAGCAGCCCCAGTGCGTAGGTGAAGGCCAGCTGCAGGGCGAAGACCAGGGGTACCGCCAGCCACCAGGCGCTGAAGGGGAAGCCGATCAGCAGCAGAAAGGCAGCGAAGAACACCATGCTGATGGCATAGATCACCGATTCGGCGATCAGCACCGAGACAGGCAGCGCCTTGAGCGATACCTTGACCTTGGTGATCAGGTGGGCCCGTTCGATGAACAGGTTGGTGATGGTGCTGAGCCCCTTGGCAAAGGCGGTCCAGGCGAGCATGCCGCAGATCAGATAGATGCTGTAGGTGTACTGGTCGATCTCGGCGCCAAAGCCTTCCAGGCGCGCGCCCATGATCTTGGAGAACACCAGCACGAACACCAGGATGTTGATCAGCGGACCGATCAGCGTCCAGGCCTTGCCGATCACAGATCCCTTGTGGCGGTCGACCAGGTCCTCACGGGCCAGGTGCCAGAGCAGGGGCAGCTGATTACGCCACCCTGCCAGACGAGGTGACAGCGCGGCCAGGCTCATGATGGCGCTCCTTGTTTACAGGCGTCGGGCTTACCGGGATCGGGCTGGCGAGAACCCGGTAGACTGGGGTCGAGCGGGCTGATGCAGGCCTGGGGCCGCGGCAGATCGGCGAGAATCGCCGCCAGCCAGGCATCGGCGCTCTGCGCCCAGCTGAGACACGGCAGCGCTCGGGAGTCGGGCAGGCTGCCGCTCTGCCAGGCCAGGTACCAGGCCTGCAGTTCGGCGGCCAGCTGCTCGGCGCTCTCGGCGTGGAAGTAGCGGGCATGCTCGCCGGCCACTTCGCGAAATACCGGAATGTCTCGCGCCAGGATCGGAATACCGCGGTGAGCCGCTTCGATCAGCGGCAGGCCAAAGCCCTCACCGAGGGAGGCTGCCAGCAGGGTATCGCTGTCTACGTAAAGGCGTGACAGCATGGCATCGCTGGCACCCTCCACCCAGTGCAGGCGCTGTCCGGCCATAGGGTGGCGGCGCAGCTGGCCGGCAAGCTTGTCCACGTTCCAGCCCTGCTTGCCCACAACGACCAGATTGAGCGGCAGCTGTCGTTCCCAGCAGCGCTCCAGGGCATCCAGCACCTGACGATGCCCCTTGCGCGGCTCCAGGGTACCGACCATCAGCAGCGTCGCGCCGCCCGCCTGATCGATCACCTGAAGCTGCGCCTGCTCCTCCTCGCTGGGCGACACGGCGTCAACCTGCTCCGTAAAATCGGCGCCCAGATGAAAGTGCTTGACCCAGGGGTGACGAGGCAGATCCTGACGACTCAGCTCCTGGCGCACATCGTCTGCCACCGTCGCCGACACGCAGGTGATGCCGTCGGCCAGCTCGGCGATGGCGTTGAACCAGGCCTGCATGCGCGCCGGAACATCCTCCGGAAAGCAGTGCGGGAGACGCAGCGGCAGCAGGTCATGCACGGTGAAGTAACAGCGCACGCCCCGCGCACGCATCCGCTTGAGCGCGTGGCCGGCCTGCTCCAGCAGCGGCGGCGCCCACTCGACGCTGACGTAGATATCACCGGGGCGCGCCTCGCAGGGGCGGTCCGGCGCCGGTGGCTCTATGCCCAGCTGCTCGCTGGCAAAGCCCCGGGCAAGGTGGAAGTCATCACCGCCCCAGCGCACCAGCTCGACGCGCCACCCGTGTGGAGGGTGGCGCAGCAGCTGGTCTGCCAGCCTTCGGGTGACCCGCTCGATCCCGGTTTTCAGGTCGTTCCAGGCAATAGTGCTCACATCGAAGAGGATGCGCGGGGCTACCGCAGGGGCCGTGGTATCGAGCTCGCACAGGCTGCCCGTGACCTCCAGCAAGGTGTCTTCATCGAGGCGCCGCAGCGCGCTCAGGCCGGCCAGGCGGTCCAGCCAGCGTTCGTGCCTCTCTCGACGCGTACGGCCGCTGAAGGATTCGATGGCGTCACGGTACTGCTTGGCTACCTGCACCGGGTCCAGCCGGCGCGCCACGTGGCGGCGCGCCTGCTGACCCAGGGTATGGCGCCTTTCGTCGCTCTCTACCAGCGCCTCCAGCACCTTACCCAACTGCTCGACGCTGAAGCGGTCCGGCAGCATGACCAGCGCCTCCTCCGGCAGTTCGGCGCTGCTGCCGTGGGCATTGGCCACCACGGCCAGACCGTGCGCCATGGCGTCCAGAATAGCGCCCGAGGTCTCTCCCCGGGAGTCTTGGCGCAGCTGCACCGCCACATCCGCGGCGCGCAACCAGCGCTGGTAGTCGCTACGAGACACATAGCCCGTGACTCTCACCTGCCGGCCCGCCGGATGCGCGCGCAGACGACGCTCCAGCGCCTGGCCGAATTCCCCGGCGTGCTGAGCGCCTACCAGGGCAAGTATGACCTCACGTTCCCCCCAGTCGCCGCCGAGGAATGCCTCCACCAGCTGGTCGCTCATCTTCTTGGGATTGATGCCACCGAAGCTGGCGAGCACGTAGACATCCTCGCTGAGCTGCAGCTCACGGCGCGCCCGGGCGCGGCACTCGCCGTCCGACTCAGGCAGCGCGCGGAGGTGAGGAATGACGGCGGGCGCCTCTTGCCAGGCATCAGGACGCCAGCGTCGGTCCAGCTCGCTGGCAAACCGTGAGTGCATGATCAGTCCCGCCGCCTCGTGGGTCACAAAGCCGTTGACCGGGTACTCTTCGGGGCCCCTGCTGCCACCGCCATGCCCCCCGGCTTCCAGCGCCAGCACGGCTGGGAACCCGTGCTCGTGGAAGAGCTGACGACGCAACCCATCCGGCCAGTTGCCACACTCCTGCTGCCACCAGACGGCGTCGAAGAGAAACACATCATGCAGCACCACGACGCCCGGGCAGCGCCGCAGCAGCGGGAACTGATAGGAGTGAAACATGGAGTTGCCGACCTGATAGAGCACACGATCAAAGCCTGAATAGGCCTCGACGAACTGCGCCGGCGACATGACCGAATGCGTTCCGACAAGGTCGGGGGCAAGGTCGGGCTGGTCGACGACCAGCGTGATCTCGTAGTGCACTGCCAGATAGGGCAGCAGCTCGGCGCTGTAGTCCGCAATGCCGGTTGCCTCGGGGGGCAGAGGCGCCACGAAGGCCAACCGCGGCGGCGAATGCGCGGGCCGCGCCTCGGGCTGTGGCACACTGTCCAGGTGGGCCCAGCGTGGCGTCTGGCCGGCATGCCCTGCCCAGTGCACCTGCTCGGCGCCCAGGCCATCGGTCAGGCGCTGCAGCACCAGCTCCCAGAGCTGGCTATCGACCCCCGCCAGATGCCCCTGGGTCGAAGAGGGAATGTGCAGAACCTGCTGCTCCCCCAGCCGCCCCGCCAGCCGCCGCCTGACCTCGATGGCATCATCATCGGCAAAGCCGATCAACAGCAGCCCACCATCCGGCACCACAGCTGCCAGCCAGCTGTCGTCATCTTCCAGAGGGCACCCACCAGGGTTATCCACCACATCCAGACGCTTCATGCCTCTCGCTCCCAGCGCTGTTGCAGATCGTCCAGCAGGCGCTTTTGGTACTCACCGCGGCCGTCGAAGTCGTTAACGGGCTGTGCTTCGCCGGCGCGCCATGCACCACCGTACATGAGGCGCAGTACCAGCCCGCGCAGGCGCGGAGCGCGCGACAGCGTTCGTTGCCCGAGGAGCTTGAGGCGCGGCGAACGTGCCAGCCTCATCAGCGTGCGTGAAAGCAGACGGCGCGCTGTGCTAGTCATGGAACGACTCCAGATCAGGAAAGTGATGAGGTCAGAAGGCTCTGCCAACGAGACCAGAATTGTTCTGTCGAGAAGCGCTCGGCCTGACGGCGACACGCCTGAGGGTCAATGGCCAGCGTCTCGAACGCGTCAAGGCCGGCGCGCAGCGAATCGGCGCATTGATCGGCGAAGAACAGGCCGGTGGCCGCATCGCCGTGTTCGGGTCCCAGCACGGTTTCCAGAGCCCCGCCTCGCCCCAGCGCCAGCACGGGCGTGCCTACGGCCTGCGCTTCCAGGGGCATGATGCCGAAGTCCTCATCGGCGGCGAAGACAAACCCGCGCGCCTGCGTCATCAGCCGACGCAGCACATCCCGGGGCTGGTAGCCGAGGATCTCGATGTTCTCCGCACCGGCGGCCAGCGCCTCCAGCCTGCCCAGCTCGGGGCCATCCCCCACCACTCGCAGCCGCTTGTTCGGCATGTCGCGAAACGCTTCCACCACGATATCCAGGCGCTTATAGGGCACCAGCCGCGAAGCCGCCAGATAGAAGTCATCGCGCGGTGACGGGTCAAAGGGAAAAGCGTCGAGGTCAACGGGCGGGTGTATCACACTCGACTCGCGGCGGTAGTAGCGCCGGATGCGCCCGGCGACGTTGGCAGAGTTGGCCACGAAGTGGTCGACCCCCGCGGCAGTGGCCGCATCCCAACGGCGCAGGCGCTCCAGCATGCGCTCGGCACACCAGCTCAGCGGTGCCGGGTAGCGGGCGTCGCGCAGGTAGTCATCGCGCATCTCCCAGGCGTAGCGCATCGGCGTATGGCAGTAGCAGAGGTGCCGCTGCCCCGAGTGGGTCACGACCCCCTTGGCCACCGCATGGCTCGACGAAATGACCAGATCGAAGCGGCTCAGGTCGAAGCGCGCCATCACCTTTGGCATGACCGGGAGGTAATAGCGATAGTGGTCGCGTATTCTCGGCAGTCGCTGCAGCCAGCTGGTGTGCACCGCGTGCTCGGCCAGGCGACCTCGCTCCTCCTGCGGCATGGCGTATACCGTGGTAAAGACTTCGGCATGCGGGAAAGCCTGCAGGAGCGCGTCCAGCACCTTTTCCGCGCCGCCGGACACCACCAACCAGTCGTGGATGATCGCCACCCGGTAGCCCTTGCTTAGTGCCTGAAGCCCGGCTAGCGGTGCATTAATGATCGCCATGGAGAGAGGGCTTGGTGGGCTCGGTGCTGGAGCGCCCATAGGCGTCATCGAAACGGACAATATCGTCCTCGCCAAGGTAGTCGCCGGTCTGCACTTCTATCAGGCGCAGGGGGATGAGGCCAGGGTTCTCGAGTCTGTGTACCGTGCCCTGGGGAATATAGGTGGACTCATCCTCGCCAAGCAGAAAGCTTTTCAGGTTGGCGACCTCGCCATAGCCTTCGCCCAGCGTGACCTTGGCCGTACCGGCCACCACGACCCAGTGCTCGGAGCGATGATGGTGCATCTGAAGGGAGAGCTGCGCGCCCGGCTTGACCACGATCTGCTTGACCTGAAAACCCGTATCACTGGCCACACTGCGGTAGTGCCCCCAGGGGCGGTAGACACAGCGATGCATCTGAGGCTCGGAGCGCTTGCCCGCCTTGAGGATGTCGACCACCTCACGAGTCTTCTGCGCATGACTCTGGTGCGCCACCAGCACCGCATCGTCGGTTTCGACGATGACCAGATCCTGCACGCCCAGCGCCGCCACCAGCCGTGACTCGCTGCGCACCAGACAGTTGCTCGTATCGGCAAGGACCACGTCGCCGTGGGTGGCGTTGCCGTCGGCCTCGGCGTCGGCGTGTAGCGCATGGACAGCATCCCAGGAGCCGATATCGCTCCACCCCGGGCTCATGGGCACCACGGCGGCACTCTGAGTGCGCTCCATCACCGCGTAGTCGATGGAGATATCGGGACAGCTGGCAAAGCGCTCGGCATCGATACGCATGAAGTCAAGATCAACGGCGCGCCCTTCGAACGCGGCCTCGCAGGCGAAAAGCACATCAGGCGCATGCCGGGAGAGCTCTTCCAGGTAGTGCCGAGCGCGCATTAGGAAAATCCCGCTGTTCCAGAGATACTCACCGCTGGCCAGATACTGCGCGGCAAGACCGGCATCGGGCTTCTCGACAAAGGCGGCGACGCGATGCCCCGAGCCTAGCGGCGCCCCGCAGCGGATATAGCCATAGCCCGTATGGGCATGGGTCGGCTCGATCCCGAAGGTAACCAGCTGCCCGGCGTCGATCAGCGCCAGCCCCTGGTTCACGGCTGATGCAAAGGCACTGCCATCGCGAATGACATGATCCGCCGGCATGGCAAGCAGCACCGGGTCTTCATGCTGCCCAAGCGCCGCCATTGCGGCCAGGGCAAGAGCCGGCGCCGTGTTGCGCCCGATCGGCTCCAGCAGAATACCGGTGGGGGAAACACCAATCGAGAGCAGCTGATCTGCCACCAGGAAACGGTGCTGATCATTGCAGATGACCAGCGGTGGCGCACAGCCAGGCAGGTGCGCAAGGCGCTGAACCGTCTCCTGCAGCAGGCTCTCTTCCGACGAGCTAAGGCGCTGAAATTGCTTGGGAAACTGCTCGCGAGAAACGGGCCATAGGCGGGAGCCCGAGCCACCTGAAAGGATGATGGGCAAGAGCATGATGTCCTCCATGGAAAAGATGTCTCTGGCGTTCCCCGCGCCTGAGCGATGGCTTGTAGATCCGGGCTGAGAGAATAACACTTCCTGACACTCTGAGCAGCCGCAGCATAGCCGCCCTAAGGCTGACGGTTGATAAAGCCCCGGGGCACCGTCATGGCCAGTATCTTGAGGTCAAAGCCCAGCGACCAGTTGTCGATGTAGTAGAGGTCGTATTCCACGCGCTTGCGCATCAGCGCCACGTCCTCGGTGATGCCACGCAGGCCGTTGACCTGGGCCCAGCCGGTCATGCCGGGCTTGACGCGATGGCGCTGCATGTAGGCCTCGATCTCATCCTTGTAGTACTCGTTGTGGTCCATGGCATGGGGGCGGGGCCCCACCAGCGACATGCGCCCCTGCAAGACATTATAGAGCTGCGGCAGCTCGTCGAGGCTGGTGCGGCGCAGAAAGGCGCCCAGCGGGGTGACCCGCGGGTCACCGGGCCTGGCCTGAGGGGTACCCTCGGCACGATGCACCGCCATGGTTCGAAACTTGTAGATACGAAAGCGCTTGCCATCCAGCCCGTGGCGATGCTGCTTGAAGAGCACCGGTGAGCCCATCCGCCAGCGCACCAGCAGAGCGATCAGCAGCATCACAGGCAGAAAGGTGAGAAAGAGTACCAGCCCCAGCAGGCGATCCTCGAGCATCTTGATCAGCCGTCGCGGCCCGTCCAGCGGTGAGCGATTGAGGTCCAGGGAGAACATGTCGGCCACCTGAGTGACACGATGGTTGAGCAGCCGCACATCCGAGAGATCGGGAAAATAGCGCACATCCACCGGCACCATGGTCAACGCCGAGGCCAGCTGCTTGACTCGCTCACCGTGGGCCAGGGGGTAGGTCAACCACACCTCGTCGAAGTCGCGCTGAAAAACACTTTCCTGAGCCAGCGCCTCTACCCTTGCCAGCAGCTCGCCCTCCTGCCCGGCGCCCTCCTCACGGGCGTCGACCAGGATCTGGCCCAGCTGGTAGCCGAGAAAGGGCATGTCGACCAGACGGCGCTGAATACGCTGAATGTTGCCTGGTGCGCCAATCAGCAGCACCCGCTTGTGGTTGCGGCCGCGTGCGCGCAGGGCGCGCAGCGTCACATAGAGGCACCCCCGCACCAGCAGGCCTGCCCCCAGCACGCCGCCGGCGGCGGAAGCCATCCAGAGCCGCGAAAAGATAGTGGCGCTCTGGGTCACCACCAGAAACAGGCTCAGCAGGCCTATGGTCAACGCCCAGCCCGCCGTGTAGACGCCGAGCATGGTGAACAGACTGCGCCCTCGCCAGGGCTGATAGAGGCCCAGCAGCTCGCCACATGCCGGCAGCAACAGGCTGCCAAACAGGATCAGCAGAGGATACTCGATGCCCGAGACCTGCTCGATGCCCGGCATCAGCGCCAGCAAGGCGAAGGCGCAAGCCGCCGCAGTGGCCGCATCGAAGCTGCGCATGCCGCGGCGCAGCCAGTCACTGCTGGTACTTTTCGGGCGCATCCCTGACCCCTATGTCAGTTCACGGGGCGAGTGATGCGATCCAACAGGTCCATGGTCGCCTCCAGGTCGTCATCCCCCAGGGCACCCACTGCAGCCTGTAGCGCCAGGCGGTCGAGCAGGTAGCGGCCCAGAGTCTCGACGTACTGGATGCGCTGGTCGTAGAGGCTGGCGCGCGCATCCAGCACGTCGACCAGATCGCGCAGCCCCAGCTGTTCGCCACGCTCGGCGGCGGACAGGAACAGCTGGCTGGACTCGATGGCCTGCTGCAGCGCCTCCAGGCGCCGCACGCTGCCGTTCAGGCCGCGCAGGCGCCGGCGTACCTCCTGGGCTGCCAGGTTACGCTGATGCTCGACGCCCTCCTGCGATGCCCGAGTGCGCAGCTCCCCCTGGCGCACGCTGGCCGCCGTATAGCCCCCCCGGTAGAGCGGCATGGTCACTTCGACGCTGGCGGTGTAGTCCTCGCTGGTGCGGAGCTGGTCGTCGCTGTCGCGATCCGAGTAGCTCAGGTTGAGGTTCACCTCGGGATAGAAGCCTCCGCGGCGCACCCGGGTATCGCTGGCAGCCACCTGACGCTCTGCTTCGGCGTGAAGCACATTCAGGTTGCGCGCCGTGCGCTTAAGCCAAGCCGACTCATCTCCCCAGTCGCGCTGCAGCGCTGCCTCGGAGAGATCGCCAAGCGCGAAGCCGAGAAAGTCGGGGAACTCACCGGTCAGGCGCTCGAGCTCACTCAAGGCGTCGTCCAGCTGGTTTTCTGCCTGCACCGCATCGGCCATGGCCTGATCGAAGCGGGACTGCGCCTCGAGCAGGTTGATGCGGTCGCCCACACCCAGGTCATAGGCGCGACGCGCCTGACGCACCTGCAGCTCCAGAGCCTGCTGCTGAGCCTCCAGCAGCCCCAGGGTGCGGGAGGCAAGATAGGCGTTGACATAGGCCTCGCTGACCTGCAGCGACAGGTCCTGCTCCAGCAGCGCGAGGTCAAGCTCGGACTGGCCGATCTGGGCCGCAGCCCGCTCCATGCCGCGCCAGCGCTCCAGGCTGAAGAGCGGCTGCTGGACGCTAAGGCGCCAGAAGGTTTCGTCGAATTCACCGGGGCGCTGCGAGGGCTGGTCCAGCCCGAAGCCCTCTGGATCTGTCTGCACATTGGTGGAGTCCTGCCAGAGGTAGCCGCCGCTGGCGGTCACCTGGGGCAGCAGCTGGGAGCGCGCCATGGGCCGCTCCTCTCGCGTGGCCTCGAGCTCGAAGCGCTGACGCGAGAGTTGGGCATCATGCTCGAAGGCGCGTCGCACCAGGCCAGGCAGCGAGGGCAGACCGGCGGCGGCGGGGCCGCTGGCCTCGGGCGCCACCTCGTCCAGGGCTTCCAGCGCCTCGAGCGCCCGAGGGTCGGCCGGCACGTCCTCGGCAAGCGCCAAGGGCGACCCGGCACTGCCCAGGGCAAGCGCCAGCGCGCCTACCACCCACCAGGCCGGCCGCTGCCGCCGACGGTAAAGAGCGAGACCTTTGCGGGGCACGTCCATCAATCCTCCCTGATCGCACGCGAAAGCATGTCGGTGATCGGCTTGGCAATATAGCTGGCAAAGGTGCGCTCGCCGGTGCGGATCATCACCTCGGCCGGCATACCGGAGAGCAGCTGCATCTGCTCGGTCATCTTGTCGCGCCCCTCGTCGGTTACGCGAACCCGTGCGCGGTAGTAGCGCTGGCCGGTGGCTTCGTCCTCGAAGCTGTCGGCGCTAACGTAGATGATTTCGCCGGGGATCTCGTTGGTCAGCCGCTGGTTGAAGGCGGAAAAGCGAATGTTGGCGCCTTGCCCGATGAAGATATGGTCGATATCGCGATTGGGCACCCGCGCCTCCACCACGAAGCCATCGCTCGACGGCACGATATCCATGACGGTGTCGCCACCGCGTATGACCGCACCGACACTGTGAACCTGACGATCCACCACGCTGCCTGACACCGGCGCTACGATCACGGTGCGCCGTACCCGGTCGCTCAGGGAGGTGATCTGCTCCTCGGCTTCGGCAATCTGGCTCTGGGCCTGGCGCAGCTGCTCACCCACCTCGGACTGAAACTCCTGCTGGCGCACCTCGCGCTGCAGGCGGTTCTCGCTGATCTGCGAGCGCAGTCTCGAGATCTCCGCACGGTGCTGAGCATTTTCGCCTTCGAACTGCAGCACCTGGCGTTCCAGCTCGCGCAGGCGCTGATTGTCGCCCAGGCCTTCACGGAACAGCGAGCGGAAATCCTCGGCCTCGCTGCGCAGCGAGGCGATGCGTCGCGTGTTGACGTTAACCAGCTGCTCGAGCCCTGCAATCTGCTCGCGCATCTGCTGGCTCTGCTCGTCCAGAGACTCCAGGGCACCGCGCAGGGACTCACGGCGCGCCACGAACAGGCTCTGCTGCACGGCCATGACCTGCTGCACGCGCGGGCTGTCGCTCTCCAGCAACTCCTGGGGGAACGAGAGGGCGTCGCCCCCCTCCTGCTCGGCCAGTAGGCGAACCTCCATGGCACGGTTGATCAGATACTGGGAGCGGGCAATTTCAAGCTGGGAGCGGGCCTGGGTGTCACTGAGCACGATCAGCGGCTGCCCCGCCTCCACGTGCTCGCCGTCCTCCACCAGGATCTCGCTGACGATGCCGCCCTCGAGGTGCTGCACGCTGCGCTTGAAGGACTCCGTGGAAACGTTACCCGGCGCGACTACGGCCACCGCCAGCGACGCCGTCAGGGCCCAGGTGCCAAAGCCCCCGAAGGCCAGCAGCAGAATCAGCATCCCCAGCCGCTTGTACCCCTTGTCGCTGGTGGGCAGCTTCTCGGCATACTCGCCCTCCAGAGTGTGCGACGCCGGTGTAATGTCGATCTCTTCCCGCCGAGTAACCTCTCGGCTGGAAGGGGCTGACTTGTCGCTATCGGCCATTACTTCTGCTCCTCGGAATGTCCACTGCCTGCCGGCCCCTCGGGGCGGCCGCCCTGCACCGCGGCCAGACGCGCGTTAGACGCCTGATTCACCTGGCGCTGGGGCTTCTTGGCAAACTGTGCCAGTACCTGATCGCGGGGACCGAACATGCTGACCTGACCCTCCTTCATCACCAGCAGCTTGTCCATGTTCTTGAGCACGCTGGTGCGATGGCTGATGACAAAGAGCGTAACGCCCTCGGCCTTGAGCTGCTGGATGGCCGCCGACAGCGCACGTTCGCCGGCCTCATCCAGGTTGGAGTTGGGCTCGTCGAGCACCACCAGCACCGGGTCACCATAGAGCGCTCGGGCCAGGCCGATGCGTTGCCGCTGGCCGCCGGAGAGCGCCCCGCTGGTGGAAGAGATATAGGTGTCATAGCCGTTGGGCAGGTCGAGAATCATCTCGTGCACTCCCGCCTTCTGGGCCGCCTTGACGACCTTCTCGGCATTGACCTCGCCAAAGCGGGCGATGTTCTCGCTGATGGTGCCGTCGAAGAGCTCGATATCCTGGGGCAGGTAGCCGATATGGGGCCCCAGCTCGTCACGGTTCCACTGGGTAATATCGGCGCCGTCCAGGCGCACGGCACCCACCTGGGCCGGCCAGATGCCCAGCAGCACCCGGGCCAGGGTCGACTTGCCGGCGGCGCTGGGGCCGATGATGCCCACGTGTTCGCCGGCAGGCACGGCAAAGTTGATGCCGCGAATGGTAGCCATGCGCACGCCGGGGGGCGCCGCGGCAACGGTTTCCACCGCGAATTCGCCTCTGGGCCGCGGCAGCGACATGCGGCGCTGCTCGGCGGGAATCTGGGTGAGCAGCTCATTGAGGCGGTCGTAGGCGCCGCGGGCCCCTATGAAGCCTTTCCAGCCGCCGATCATCTGATCGATAGGTGCCAGGGCGCGGCCCATGATGATGGAGCCGGCGATCATCATGCCCGGCGTCATCTCGGCGCGCAGCACGAGAAAGGCGCCCAGGCCCAGGATCATCGACTGGAACAGCAGGCGCAGAATCTTGGAGGCGTTGGTCAGGGCGCCGGCGCGGTCACTAGCCTGGGACTGCTTGGCCAGGAAGTGGTGGTGCTTCTCGGCCCAGCGGCCCATGATGCCGGGCAGCATGCCCATGGCGTGCAGCACCTCGGCGTTGCGCAGGTTGGAGTTGGCGAGGTCCTGCGCCTTGATGTGCTCGCTGTTGGCCTCGGCCAGCAGCCCCTTGGTGGCACGCTCGTTGGCGATGGCAAGTACTAGCAGGATGATGCCGGCACAGGTGGCGAAGATGCCCAGCCAGGGGTGGAAGAGGAAGAGCACGCCAAGATAGACCGGAACCCAGGGGGCATCGAAGAAGGCGAACAGGCCGTTGCCGGTCAGAAACTGGCGCACGTTGGTCAGGTCGTTGAGCGGCTGGGCGCTCTGCTGCCCCTGGCTGACCACGCTGCGTCGGAACATGGCACCGTAGAGGCGCGCATTGATCGTGGTGTCAAGCCGGTTGCCGACCCGCACCAGCATGCGCGAGCGCACCAGTTCCAGCCCGCCCATCACCATGAACAGAAAGACCACCACCAGGGTAAGCATCAGCAACGTTTCAGAGCTTTGCGTGGTGAGCACCCGGTCATAGACCTGGAGCATGTACATGGGCGGCACCAGCATCAACAGATTGACGAACATGCTGAAGAAACCGACTGATACAAAAGACCCGCGGCATGCCTTAAGGGCACGCTGCAGGTCCGTGGCATCCTGTTGCTTTGCCATGGAGCGATTCACCGTTGGGGAAAGTACGTAGGATATAGAATCAATCGCGGGAGGATAACAGAAACCGGCTGTCTACCGATAGAGAGCCAGGCGCCCCACGCTATCGCAGCGGAACGCCCGGGAGTGAGGATCAGGCTACTAGCATCAGGCTTTCGTCGGATTCTGTGAAGCCGACCATCACTGCACCCATGCTGTCGCCTTGGGCCAGCTGCTCGATCCAGTAGTCGCGACCGGGGGCGTCCGCCTCGCGCTCCAGCACGTTGCGATACATGAGATCGACGAAGGCGTCGTCCGCGATCACCCCGTGAAGTTGCTGGAACTCCTCGGAACCGACAAAGTGCTCGGCGATGCGCTCGGTGGGCAACACCTCCTGGCGGTCCAGCCAGTAACCCAGCCCGGCGCCGTCGGCGTCGCGGTCGAAGGCGGCGTCATAGAGGCGTAACAGCACGTCGACCTCACCTTCCAGCACCGCATCATCGCGTGCCGAGAGGTTCTGGATGCGTAGGTCCTCGCTGGCCGGAGTCTCCTCCTGACGGAATGGCGTCTCGGAATGGAAGGTACCCATGTACTCGGCGAAGGCATCCTGCTCGGTGCCGGCCTCGGCGAACGTGAACATGCCATCATCCTCGAAGGTTTCGACCAGATCGACCCGCTCGAGATAGCGGCCCTCCCCCAGGGGGTAGCCATCGCCGCCGTCGGCCAGGAAGCCCAGGGTGACCACCTTGACCACTTTGTCGGGGTTGCCTATCAGGCGGCCATTCACGGCCAGCACGTCGAGCGTCTCGCCCTCATCGCCAACGATTGCAGCACTTTGTATGCGCTCTCCGGCGGGCTGCTCCCAGTCGAAGCTGTAGCGGATGCCGCCCACCTGGGCGAACTGGCCGGCGGTCACGCCCGGGGCGGCAGCGGCCACGGCATGCTCAAGCACCTCGAGCAGGGTCTCGCGGGTGACGCTGAGGATGGTGAGATCGTTGTTGAAGCGCAGCGCCGAGGCGGCATCCAGCTGCGATACGCCCCCCGCGGGCTTGCCGATGGCAGGATCCGCTGCCGGGGCCTCGAAGCGCGGTTCGCTGTCCTGACCCTCAACCACCACGCGGCCGATGGGCTCACGGATGCCACCGCCGTTCTTGAAGGAGACCAGTACCTCGTCATCTAGCTGACGGGCATACCAGAGGTTGGCATCGGCGGTCAGATTGCCCAGGTTGGTCTCCTCGGTGCGCACCGCACCGCGCTCGCCGACCAGATAGGTGTCGGTCAGCCCCAGGATATTACCGTCCTGCTCCGTTACGAAATCCGCCACCGAGGACACCAGGTCTCTCGCAATGGCACCCTTGGTGCCTTCTGCAAAGGCGCTCTCCAGGTCCCCCCATAGGGCTTCCACCTGGTCGTCGGTGGCGGCAAAAACCCCGGAAGACGCCGGATCCAGGGAGTCGACAATCAGCCGCCCTTCAGCATCGAACTCGACGATCAGTTGCCCCACATAACGCCAGCCGCCATCGGTATTGATGATAGCCACATCATTGCCGGCGGCATCCTGGGTCAGGATGGGGTAGCTCTCATAGGGCACCGGCGCCCCGGGGAAAAGGCCGCGCTCCAGATCCTCAGCGTCAGCCAGCAGGGCGTTAGAGCCACCGGCCAGCACGATATCCACCCCTTCCAGCAGGGTGGCCAGCTCCTCCTCGAACTGGATCTGTTGCAAGTGCGAGGCCAGCACGATCTTGTTGACCCCCTGGGCCTCCATCTGATCGATGATCGGCTGAACCAACTCCGCCAGCGCCTGCATGTCGTTGCTGCCACCGGCCAGCACCTGGGTGGCGCCCGGCGAGGAGATGCTCTCTAGGATCTGAGTGGTGATGCCGATGATGCCCACCAGCTCACCACCTACCTCGGAGACGATAGCCGGCGCCAGCTTGGGCGGTTGGGCACCGGCCAGCAGCGCCTCCGGCGTGGCCCGGAAGGCGTCGCGGCCGAGCAGCTCGTTGGTGGCCAGCCCCGCCAGGTTGGTGTCTCCGCTGAAATCCAGGTTGGCAGAGAGGTAGGGAAACTGCGACCCCATCCATTCAAGATCCGCCAGGGAGCCACCTGCGCCCAGCTGTGGGGCGATCATGTCGGCGACCAGACCGGTCCCCAAATCGAATTCGTGGTTACCAAGGGTGACGGCCTCGGCCTCCAGAAGGTCCATGAGCAGCGTTTCAACACGCCCCGAAGCGGCGGCGACACCGGCAAGAGTTCCGGCCGGCAGGCCGTAGACCGCCTCAGCGGCTGCCTGTATCGCCGGCTGCAGGGAACCATCAGCCGCAGCGGCGAGATAGGGTCCCGGCAGCACCAGGTCACCGGAGCTGAGAAAGAGGCTATTGGCCTCCTGCTCCTCCAGATAGTCGACAAGGGCGACAAAGTTGGGGGCATTCAGCAGGTCACCGCCACCCCCTTCCATATCGGCGGCGTGCAGCAATTGCAGTCGGAAATTGCTCATGTGGGTCTCCAAGGCATATGGGGTTGGCGCTCTCACCGTGCCCCTATCAGATGACGTGGATATGACAGCTTTGCAGAAGTTCGAACAACTTCACCGCATGGAATTTCATCCAAGCGTCAAGATAGCGAAACATCAGGATGAAACGATACATACCCACATCTTCTGATACGAGACCCCGAGATGCCCTTCGACGCCGCCTTGACGACGCTTTATCGCGACCTGCTGCTGCGCGACCCCGACACCGCTGGATTCGATTACTGGCTGGCGGCCCTTGAGGGCGGCAGCCGTTCACTAGAGGAAATAGCCAACGCTTTCCTGGCCAGCGAGGAGTACCGCAACGAGATCGAGCCGGTACTGGCCCTCTACGCCCGGGTGCTGCTGCGCCCCGCCGACCCGGAAGGCCTGCGTTACTGGGTTGAAACGCTACGCCAGGGTCGCCCCCTCGAGGAGGTCCGCGGCGCCATGCAGACCTCCACGGAGGCCACCGAGGGCGTAGCCACGTACGACGATGCCGCCTGGCTGGAAGGCGCCTATGTCAGCCTGCTGCTGCGCGAGCCGGACGCCGCGGGCTTCACCTACTGGCTGGACCAGCTGGAGGCTGGGGCTCAGCGCGCCGATGTCGCCACCGCCATCTACGCCAGCGAGGAGGCGACGGCGCTGGGCCAGTCCCGAGCCCTCGGCACCCTGCTCCTGGGCGACGACGCCACCGCCCCTTCTCTGGCGGACTATCTGACAGCGCTCCTGACCGGCTCGCCGGCACCTCAGCCGGAACCCGAGCCCGAACCGGAACCCGAGCCCGAACCGGAACCCGAACCAGAGCCCGACCCCGAGCCCGAACCGGAACCCGAACCGGAACCCGAACCGGAACCCGAACCGGAGCCCGAGCCCGAACCGGAGCCCGAGCCCGAACCGGAGCCCGAACCGGAGCCCGAACCGGAGCCCGAACCGGAGCCCGAACCGGAGCCCGAGCCCGAACCGGAGCCCATCAATCCTTCTTTAGGCCTTGGCGAACGCTACCACCTGGGCGCCTCTGACGCCTCGGCGGCCATCGCCATCGGCCAGCGCCTGATGCTGGTCGGCGACGACGAGGATCAGGTGCTGCGGCTATTCGATCGCGATGCCGATGGCGAACCGCTGGCCGAGTTCCCCCTTAACGCAGCCCTCGGGCTGAACGACACCCAGGAGGTCGATATCGAGGCGGTGGCCAGCCTCGGCAATACACACTACTGGCTGGGCTCCCATGAGAGCGCCCAGCGCTCGCTGCTATTCGCCACCCGCGTGACCGGCGAGCAAGGCGACACCCTGAGCATCGAGGTGGTAGGACAGTTTGCCGATCTGGCCGCCCAGCTCGAGGCCTGGGACGCCGGTAATGGGCATGACCGAGGCACCAATGCGTTGGGACTGGGTGCGGGCATCAATATCGAGGGGGCCGCCTTCGCCGGCGAAACCCTGCTGCTGGGCCTGCGCGCGCCACTAGATAGCGGAATGGCCCAGGTCATTCCGGTCACCAATGCCACGGCACTGGTGGACGGCGAGGCCGGCCAGGCCGCGTTCGGTGCGCCGCTTAGACTGGATATGGACGGCCGTGTGATCCGCTCCATCGAGCCCACCGACAAAGGCAACTTCCTGGTACTGGCAGGCCCCGAGCAGGACGGTGGCGACGCAGGGTTCGCCCTCTACCACTGGGATGGTGCCCATGCCCTGCGCGAGATCGACGGCATCGATCTGAACAGCATACCCGAGGCCCTCGGCGCCAAGCCGGAGGCCCTCTTCGACCTCCGGGCGGCCAGCGAAGGCTTTACCGCCGGCGTACTCTACGACAGTGGCACCGTCGACTGGCTGGAGGATGGCCGCGAGTCCAAGGACCTGCCCGCCGAGCAGCAGCGCTTCATCGGCGTCGATATCGAGATCCCCGAGCTGCCGGACTTTACGCCACGGCCGGGCGATATCGCCATCATCGCGGTCAAGGGCGACAACCCCGACGACTTCCAGTTCGTGGCGCTCAAGGGTATCGCCGCCGGCGCCGAGATCACCTTCACCGATTCCGGCTGGGCCGGCGACGGCTTCCGCGCCAACGAGGGTGCAGTGTCCTGGAGGGCCCCGGAGGGCGGCGTGGCTCCCGGCACGCGGATTTCGTATCTGGAGCAGGCCGAACAGTTTGCCAGTGCCAACGGCCCCGAGGTGGGCAACAACGGCTTCAATCTCTCGACCAGTGGTGATCAGGTGATCGCCTTTAGCGGCGCGGCTGATTCGCCCACCTTCCTGTTCGCGGTGCAGACCAACAGCAGCGAGTGGCAGGAGAGTGCCACCAGTTCCAACGACTCCGGCCTGCCCGCCGGGCTAGAGGAAGGGAGAACGGCGGTGGCCGCCGGTGAGGGGCCGAACCGCGATTATGACAACGTGGCCTACGTGGGCCCGGGAAGCGGCACCGCCGAGGAATTGCTGGCGGCCATCGGTAACCCGGCCAACTGGGCCGGTGACAACAGCGCACTGCCGGCAGGGGCCACCACCGACTTTCAGATCGGTAGCATGGAGAGTGTCCATGTTCCCGGCGAGCGCGACATCGGCCTGGCGATTACCGAGATCTGGTCCGGCCAGAGTGGCCCGGACGTGACCGAGGACTGGTTCGAGATCACCAACCGTGCCGCGGCCCCCCTCGATCTCACCGCGACGGCACTCTTCTACGATGACGATAGCGCCGACCCCCAGGATGCCGTGGAGATCCAGGGCCTGACGGAGCTGGCGCCTGGCGAATCGGCCATCGTGATCGTCGACGGCGGCCCCGAGGCGGTAGCCGAGTTCCGCGAGGCATGGCGCGATCTGCCGGGGATCGAGTCGCTGGCTATCGGCTATGCAATGGATGCTTCAGGACTGGGCAGCGGCGGTGATGCGGTCACCCTGTGGCTGGGAGACCCGCGCATCGACGGGGACCGGGTCGCCTTCGAGGCCTATCCCGATACCGACGGCTTCGATGCGGCCGCCTGGGACGTGGACGCCCAGCGCTTCGTCACCCCTGGCGATGCTGGGGTCCTGGCCTCTACGGCTCAGGGCGGCAACGGCGGCAATGTGCCGGCGCTGGCCTCCCCCGGCACCGTCGCGCCACCGGAAACGGCGATTACCCTGATCTCGGCCATCCAGGGCTCCGGTGACGTCAGCCCCCTGGTAGACGAAACGGTCCGTGTGGAGGCCATCGTTACTATGGTGACACCGGGCCTCGACGGCTTCTTCCTGCAGGAAGAAGATGCCGACAACGATGACGACCCGAATACCTCGGAGGGGATCTTCGTCTATACGGGTAGCGGAAGCGCCGACTGGCTCGAGGCCAACCTGAGCGCTGGCGACCAGATTCGCATCGACGGCCGCGTCTCGGAGTACTACGCCAGGACCCAGCTGAGCGCCGACCGCGATAGCCTGCAGGTTCTGGAGAGTGGCCTGGCGCTGCCCAAAAGCCAGCGAATCGAGATGCCATTTGCCGACAAGGCGGGACTCGAGGCCTTCGAGGGCATGCGCGTGGCCATCGAGGCCCTGGACGGCGAACCGCTGGTGGTCACCGAGCTCTACCAGCTGGGCCGCTACGGCGAGGTCACACTCTCCTCCGGCGGCCGTCTGGAGCAGTTCACCGAGGTCAACGCCCCCGACCAGGAGGGCTATGCCACCTGGCTGGCGGACGCCGAGGGGCGCACCATCAAGATCGATGACGCCAACAGCGCCCAGAACCCCGATCCGGTGATCTATGGTCGCAATGGCCAGGAGCTCTCCGCTACAAACCCGCTACGCGGCGGTGACGAGCTGGATGTGCTGGAAGGGGTGCTCGACTTCACCTTCGGCGAGTGGAAGGTGCAGAACGTGGAGGGGCTGGACTTCCGCGGCCCCGAGCGGCCGAAAACACCGGATGCCGAAGCGCTGGGCGACCCCGGCCTGACGGTGGCTTCCTTCAACGTGCTCAACTACTTCACCACCCTGGACGAGAACGGCAATCGCACCCAGACCCCGGACGGCACTCTGCACTCGCCCCGAGGCGCCGATAACGCCGAGGAGCTGGCCCGCCAGGAAGCCAAGCTGGTGAGCGCCATCAACACCAGCGGCGCCGACGTGGTGGGCCTGATGGAAATCGAGAACAACGGCTACGGTCCAGACAGCGCCATCGCGACGCTGGTCGATGCCCTGAATGCCGCTGCGCCGGAGAGCGTTACCTGGGCCTACAGCGTGCCTGAAGATGCCGAGGGCAACGTGACCAGCCCCGGCAACGACGCCATCGCCGTGGGCATGCTTTACAACAGCGAAGCGGTCACGCCTCTGGGGGCAGCCGCTACCAGGACCGACGGTGCCTTCGCCTCAGCCAACCGCGCGCCGTTGCTACAAACCTTCGAGGAGGTCGGCAGCGGCGAGGTGTTCTCCGTGGTGGTCAACCACTTCAAGTCCAAGGGCAGCGTGGTCAACGGCGAAACGGCCATCGGTGACGGCCAGGCCAACAACAACCCGACCCGGGTGGAGGCGGCCGAGGCGCTGCTGGAGTGGCTCGCCAGCGACCCCACCGGCAGCGGCGACAGCGACGTGCTGATCATCGGAGATCTCAATGCCTATGCCATGGAAGATCCCATCACCACCCTACTCGAAGCCGGCTATACGCGACTAAACGACGACTATAGCTATGTGTTCGACGGCTTCTGGGGGTCCTTGGACCATGCCTTGGCCAGCGAGTCACTGCTGAGTCAGGTCAGCGGCACCACCACCTGGCACATCAATGCAGATGAAGCCTCGGCGCTAGACTACAACACCGACTTCACCAACGACCGTCAGGATGACAACCTCTACGCCCCGGACCCCTTCCGCAGCTCGGATCATGACCCGATACTGGTAGGTCTCAACCTGGGGGAGGAGGCCTCCCTGGCCTAGAACTCCCTGACCGAAACGACACTGCCCCGCTCAGGCGGGGCAGTGTCGTTATGGTCGGTGTGACGCCGGGCAGGCGCCGTCACGGTGCCCGGCGCGTTCAGCGATAGACGGGGAAGTTGGCGCAGACGGCTTCGACCTTGCCCTTCACCTCGGCCTCGACGGCGGCGGAGTCTTCACCCTTGGCCATGACGTCGAGGATGTCGCAGATCCAGCCGGCCAGCTCACGGCACTCACCTTCGCCGAAGCCGCGGGTGGTCACCGCCGGGGTGCCGATGCGCAGGCCGGAGGTGACGAAGGGGCTCTGGGGGTCGCCCGGCACGGCGTTCTTGTTGACGGTGATGTGGGCGCGGCCCAGGGCGGCGTCCGCGTCCTTGCCGGTCAGGCCCTGCTTGATCAGCGAGAGCAGGAAGAGATGGTCCTCGGTGCCGCCGGAGACGATATCGAAGCCGCGCTCGATGAAGACGCCGGCCATGGCCTGGGCGTTCTTCACTACCTGCTGCTGGTAGGTCTTGAACTCGGGGTCCATGGCCTCCTTGAAGCAGATCGCCTTGGCGGCGATGACGTGCTCCAGAGGGCCGCCCTGGCCGCCGGGGAAGACCGCAGACTGCAGCTTCTTCTCGATCGCCTCGTCGTTCTCGGCGGAGAGGATCAGGCCGCCGCGGGGGCCGCGCAGGGTCTTGTGGGTGGTGGTGGTGACCACGTGGGCGTGGGGCAGCGGGGTCGGATAGACGCCGGCGGCAACCAGGCCGGCCACGTGGGCCATGTCCACCAGCAGGTAGGCGCCCACCTCGTCGGCGATCTCGCGGAACTTGGCCCAGTCGATGATCTGGGAGTAGGCGGAGAAGCCGGCGATGATCATCTGCGGCTTGTGCTCACGGGCCAGCTTCGCGACCTCGGCATAGTCGATGCGGCCGCTCTCGTCGATGCCGTACTGCACGGCGTTGTAGTGCTTGCCGGAGAAGTTGGGCTTCGCACCGTGGGTCAGGTGGCCACCGGCATCGAGGCTCATGCCCAGGATGGTGTCGCCGGGCTTGACCAGGGCCTGGAAGACGGCGCCGTTGGCCTGGGAGCCGGAGTGGGGCTGGACGTTGGCGTAGGTGGCGCCGAACAGCTCCTTGGCGTAGTCGATGGCTAGCTGCTCGACGATATCGACGTACTCACAGCCGCCGTAGTAGCGCTTGCCGGGATAGCCTTCCGCGTACTTGTTGGTGAGCTGGCTGCCCTGGGCTTCCATCACCCTTGGGCTTGCGTAGTTCTCGGAGGCGATCAGCTCGATGTGGGCCTCCTGACGCGCGACCTCTTTCTGCATCGCGTCGAACAGGGCATCATCGAAACCGGCAATCGTCATGTCGCGGCTGAACATGGGCGGGGGACCTCGCTTCAAGGAGACAGTCTGGGGAAAAACCGAGGACTACATGATACCCCAGCCCATGCGCGCTTTCACATGAAAGGGGGTCATCCCGGGCTGCGGCGTTTTCATACCCGCCCGGGATGCCCCGCCCCGGGGCGCCTCAGCGCACCTCGACCCGCATGTCGAAGATCTCGGGCAGCGCCATGGGGTCCGCCGCCAGGCTGCCCAGCGGGCTCTCGTCGGGCAGGGCGATGCTGACCTCGAGCGTCTCGGCGCTGCCCGCCATCATCTCGACCAGCCCTGTCAGGATGCCCTGCACCTGCGGGCCCAGCATCATGCCGAACCCTTCGGCCTGGGTGCGCGCCTGCTCCAGGTACTGCGCTTCACTCATGCCCTCCAGGCCAGCCATCACGGTGAGCAGGCGCGGGAAGAGCCCCTGGTTGGCCAGGGTCAGCCGTAGGTCACCGCCCAGCAGGGTGGCGGTCTCGAGCAGGACGTCGGCGGCCATCAGCGACGCCGGATCCGCCCCCTCGGGAAGACGCATGGGCAGGCCGAGGTCGTAGGAGAACTTCAGCGCCTCGGCAAGATCCAGGTACCCCTCGCTGACCAGGCGCACCTCGTCACTGCTCTCCTCCCACTGGGCAGCGATATCGGCATCCAGACGCAGCCGGCCGCTGCCGTCGGTCAGGACGTTGCTGGCCATGCGCAGCTCGCTGCGCTCCTCCGCCGGGGCAAGATCGATCAGCCGCGCCATATCGAGCTCCAGGCCCTCGATGCGCAGCTGGCCATCGCCCTCGTCGAAGTTGCCCGTGAGGGTGAGCGCCGCCATGCGGGCCAGCGGCCCCTCGGGCGAGGCCAGGCTGAGCGCCTCCAGGGAGAGGCCGGCGAAACGCATCTCGGCAAGGGACTCGTCGTCCGGCGGCGGCACGGCGCGGTCGGGCTCGGTCAGTACCAGGCGCTCGATCTCCAGCGCTTCGGGTATCCCCTCCAGGCCCTTAAGGCGAATTCCCTCCAGGGAAACCTCGCTTGGGGCGTCGTAGTCGCCGCTGACCGTGTAGCGGTCGACCCACAGCTCGCCGCCCGCGTGGTCGGTGAAGTAGAGAGACTCGGCGGTGAGCCGGCTGCGCACCAGCGCCGAGGAGATCTCGCCGATCTCGAGGGTGCCGTCCTCGGCGAAGAGGGCGTGGAGATCGAGCTCCAGGCGCTCGGGGTCGGCCTCGGCCGGGGCGGCCAGGGCCAGCGAAAGCGGCAGCAGGGCTGCGCAGAGGGTCAGTCGAGACATGAACGGACTTCCTTATGGCTTGGCGTGAGTGGCTTGGCGGTCGAGAGTATCGCTACAAGCCTAGACCCGCATGCGGCCCCCTGCCCCCTGCGAATGGACGGGGATGCAGCGGCGACGGCGCAGCCCCCTCAAGCCCCCTGGGCGAGCCGCGCCTCGAGGCGCTCGTTGACCGTGGCCAGCACCGCCAGCCGGGCCCGGCGCTTGTCGTCACAGGCGACCAGGGTCCATTCGGCGCCGGGCAGGTGGGTGCGGGCGAACATCTCGTCGATGGCGCCCCGGTAGTCGTCCCAGCGCTCGCGGTTGCGCCAGTCCTCGTCGGTGAGCTTGTGGCGCTTGTGGGGCGTGGCGGCGCGGGCCTCGAAGCGCCGGAGCTGCTCGTCCTTGTCGATGGCGAGGAAGAGCTTGATCAGCACCCCGCCATGAGCCAGCAGCTGCTGCTCGAACTGCGTAATCTCGCCGAAGGCTCGCTGCCACTGGGCCTCCCGGGCCAGCCCTTCCACTCGCTCCACCAGCACGCGCCCGTACCAGGAGCGATCGAAGAGGGCGATGCGCCCGTCCGCCGGCAGTCGGCGCCAGAAGCGCCAGGCCCAGGGGCGCAGGCGCTCCTCATCGCTGGGGGCGGCAATGCGATGCACCCGGTACTGGCGGGCATCCAGGGCCGCGGTGACCCGATGGATGCTGCCCCCCTTTCCCGCCGCGTCGTGCCCCTCGAAGACGACCACCACCGGAATGCGCCGCCGGGCCGCCTCCCGGGCGTTGAGGGCCAGGCGCGCCTGCTCCCGGGCCAGCCGGTCGCGGTAGGCCGCCTTCTTGAGCGGCGCCGGCGCCTCCCCCCGGCCCAGGGAGGGCACCCCGGCGGCCTCCTCCGGCAGGTCACCAAGGGCTGTCTCGGGCGGAGCCGCCGAGCTCTCCAGGGTGTTCAGCAGGGACCGGCCGACCCGGAAGAGCTGCTCCCCGGGCTCGCGAAAGGGCAGCCGCTGCCAGGGGGCATGCGAGGCCTCGGTGTCGTCGCGCAGGCGCCTCCCCAGGGCCTCGATGGCCGCATGCTGGCCGTGGCGCTGCCACTCGCTGACCCCCGCCTGCCAGGCGGTGGCCGGGTCCTGCTGCAGCTCGACCAGGTGGCGGCGCTGCTCGCGACGGCCGATGTCGCTCCACAGCTTGAGCAGCACCACCCCCTCGGCGGCCAGCGCCGCCTCGAAGGCGCGGATCTCCGCCAGGCGGTCCTGGAAGGCACCGGGCGAGAGCCGCCGCTCGGCCCGGGCGAAGAGCGCATCGCCGTACCAGCCGTGGATGAAGATGCCGACGCGGCCGCGCTCGGGCACCCGGCGCCAGTAGCGCCACCAGTAGGGACGCGACTGCTCCTCGCTGCTGGGCCCTAGGGCGTGCACCTCGGTGTGGCGGTTCTCCAGCCAGTGGTTGAGCCGGTTGACCACCGCTCCTTTGTGGGTGGCGGCATGGCCGGTGAGCAGCAGGATCACTGCGCGCTCCTGACGGCGCGCCAGGTCGAGCTGTGCCTCCAGCAGCCGGTAGCGCAGGGTCTCCTTCTGCATGGTCGCCTCCTCGCCCCGGGCTCTCAGGTCTCGCCCAGCAGGCCCAGGCTCGCCGCCGGGGCCTGGCGGCGCAGGCCCCGGGAGAGCAGGTGGCCGATGACGCCGACCAAGAGCGCCCCGCCCAGGGGCAGCGCCAGCCAGAGCCAGCCGTGCAGGCGCGGCGTCAGGTCGAGCCAGGCCAGGTAGAGGGCCGCGGTGGCAAGCTCAGCCAGCAGCGCCCCCATCAGGCCGCTGGCAAACCCCAGGATGGCGAACTCCGCCCCCTGCACCCGGGAGAGCATGCGGTTGCCGGCGCCGAAGACCCGCAGCAGGCCGCTCTCGTGGGCGCGCACCGGCCGGCTGGCGGTCAGCGCCGCATAGAGCACGCTGACGCCGGCCAGCAGCACGAAGCCGAGCACCAGCTCCACGGCGCGGGTCACCTGGGTCAGCAAGTCGCGCACCTGGGCGAGGATGGCGTCGACGTTGAGCAGGGTCACCCCGGGGAAGTCCCGGACCAGGCCCCGCTGCACCTCGCGCTCCTCGGCGTCCAGGTGGAAGGCGGTGATGTAGCTGTGGCCGAAGCCCTCCAGCACCCCCGGCGGAAAGATCACGAAGAAGTTGGGCCGGAAGCTGTCCCAGTCCAGGTCGCGCAGGCTCGCGATCTCGCCGACGATCTCCTGGCCGCCGATGGTGAAGGTCAGGGTATCGCCCAGCGCCAGGCCGAAGCGTTCCACCAGCCCATCCTCCACCGAGATCGGCACCCGCGCCTGGGCAGGCTCCGCGGCCACCTCGCCCAGCCAGCCGCCGGGTTCGGCGCCCTCCAGGTCATCGAACCACTGCCCCGCCACCAGGCGGTTGCCCTCGGGCAAGGTCTCCCGCCAGGTGAGGTTGAGCTCCCGGCGCAGGGTGTTGTCGCCGCGGGCATCCGCCGGCACCGCCTCCCGGGGCGGCTGGTCGTTGATGGCGGTGATGCGCCCGCGCACCATGGGATAGAGGGCGCTGCGGGCGTCGGCGGCATCGCCGAGGGCCGCCTCGAAGCCCTCCCGCTCGTGGGGCTGGATATTGATGGCGAAGTAGTTGGGGGTGTCCTCCGGCAGCTGCGCCTCCCAGGTGGTGAGCAGGTCGCCGCGCACCAGGGCGATCATCGCCATGGCGAAGAAGGTCACCGAGAAGGCCAGCAGCTGGCCGAGGCTCGCCGTGCGCCGCCGCGCCAGCTGGGCGCCGCCCAGGCGCAGCGCCTGGACGAGGTCGTCGCCGCCGCGACGGGGCAGCCGGGAGGCCAGGCGCAGCACGAAACCGAGCAGCAGGGAGCCGAGCCCCCACAGCACCCCCAGCATGACCAGCCCGCCGAGCAGCAGGCCAATCGAGAGGCCGAGATCCCCGGAGTAGAGCCACAGCAGGGCACCGAAGACGGCGCTGGCCACCGCCACCACCGCCCAGGCCGAGGCCGGCAGGGGGTCGAGCTCCCGGCGCAGCACCTTGAGGGCGCTCACCTTCTTCAGGCGCAGCAGGGTCGGGCCGGCGAAGCCCGCCAGCACCGCCAGGGCAGTGAGCGCGCCGAGCCACAGCGGCATCACGCCGGGCGGGGGCAGCTCCATGGGCAGGATGGCGGTGAGCAGGGCCAAGAGCGCCGCCTGGCCGGCGAGCCCCAGCAGCGCCCCCACCGCCGAGGCGGCCAGCGCCAGCCACAGGAGCTGCAGGCTGAAGACGCGGATCAGCTCGCGCTGGGTGGCGCCGAAGCAGCGCATCAGCGCCGCCGTGTCCAGATGGCGGTCCACGTAGCGCCGGGTGGCCATGGCCACCGCCACCCCGGCCAGCAGCACGGCGGCGAGCCCGGCCAGGCTCAGGTAGCGTTCGGCGCGCTCCAGGGCGTTGCCGAGCTGGGGGCGATCCCGGCGCACGTCGCGCACCTCCACGCCGTCACGGCGCAGCTCGGCGAGCAGCGGGGAGAGGCCGTCGATGATGTCCGGGGGGCCCGCCGCCAGCAGCTCGTGGGAGACCCGGGAGCCCGGCTGTACCAGCTGGGTCGCCGCCAGGTCGTCGATATGCAGCATCAGGCGCGGGTTGAAGTTGGCAAAGCCGCCGGACTGATCGGGTTCACGCTCGATCAGCCCCGCCACGCTCAGCTCGAGCTCCCCGACGCGCACCCGATCGCCGAGCTCGGCGTCGAGCAGTACCGCCAGGCGCGGCGCCAGCCAGGCCTCCCCCGGGGCCGGCCCCCGCGCCAGCACCTCGGGCCCGTCGCCCAGGTCGGCCGTGACGCTGCCGTAGAGCGGATAGCGGCGATCCACCGCCTTGAGGCTGGCCGGCTGGAAGGCATCCCCCAGGCTGACCATGGAGACCATGCCGACCTGGTCGCTCAGGACCAGGCCGGCCTCCTCCAGGGTCTGGCGCAGCTCGGCGCCGAAGGGGCGTCCCTGCTCCAGCACCAGGTCGCCGCCCAGGATCTGGCTGGCCTGGCGCTCCAGGCCGCGGTCCAGGCGGTCGAGAAAGAAGCCGATCATGGTGGAGGCGGCCACCGCCAGGGCGAGGGCCACGAAGAGGGCGCGCACGTCGGGGGCACGCAGGTCTCGGGTGAGCCCCCGGGCCGAGAAGCGCGCCAGGCGCAGGGCGGTCAGGCTCATGGGCTCACCTCGTCGAGCTCGAGCACCTCGAGGCCGCCGTGGTCGAGGCGCAGGCAGCGGTCGCAGCGCCGGGCCAGGGCGTGGTCGTGGGTGACCAGCACCAGGGTGGTGCCCGCCTCGCGGTTGAGCGTGAAGAGGGTCTCGATGATGTGCTCGCCGGTGTCCGGGTCGAGGTTGCCGGTGGGCTCGTCGGCGAAGACCAGCTCGGCCCCGGTGACGAAGGCCCGGGCCAGGGCGACCCGCTGCTGCTCGCCGCCGGAGAGCTGCTTGGGCAGGTGGTCCAGGCGCTCGCCCAGTCCCACCCGCTCGAGCCACTCCCGGGCCCTGGCCTCGGTGCCGGCCTGGGGCGAGAGCTCCAGGGGCAGCATCACGTTCTCCAGCGCCGTCAGGGTCGGCAGCAGCTGAAAGTTCTGAAACACGAAGCCTACCCGGCCAGCGCGCAGGCGGGCCCGGCCGTCTTCGTCCAGGGCCGCCAGGGACTGCCCGAACATCGCAAGCTCGCCGCTCGTCGGCAGGTCGAGCCCCGCCAGCAGACCCAGCAGGGTCGACTTGCCCGCGCCGCTCTGGCCGAGGATCGCCACCGTCTCGCCGGGGAACACCGAGAGGGCCAGGTCACTCAGAATGGTGAGCTGCCGGTCGCCGCTCCTTACCTGCTTGGTCAGGTGCTCGGCGTGTAGAATCGGCGTCATGTCCATGCGAGAGGTATCGTTCATGTTGAAGGGATTCCCTGAGAGTGCGTTGCGTCGATTCACCGCCCTGATGCTGCTCCTGTTCCTGGCGCTGGCGGCGACGGCCGTCCAGGCCGAGGAGCGCCCCACCCTGCTGGTGATGGGCGACAGCCTGAGCGCAGCCTACGGCATCGAGGCCGACGAGGGCTGGGTCAGTCTGCTGGAAGCGCGCCTCGACGGAAAGGCGCGGGTGGTCAACGCCAGCATCAGCGGCGAGACCTCCGGCGGCGGGGCAAGCCGGCTGCCCGAGCTTCTCGGACAGCATGCTCCGGACATCGTTCTGCTCGAGCTGGGCGGCAACGACGGCCTGCGCGGCCTGCCCCCGAGCCAGTTCGAAGCCAACATGCGGCGCATGATCGAGGCGAGCCAGGAGGCCGCGGCCCGGGTGCTGCTGCTGGGCATCGACATCCCGCCCAACTACGGCCAGGCCTATCGCGACGCCTTTACCGGGGTCTACCACCGCCTGGCCGACGAGTACGATCTGCCCCTGGTGCCCTTCCTGCTGGAGGGCGTGGCCCTCGAGGAGCACCTGATGCAGCGCGACGGCATCCACCCCACCGCCGAGGCCCAGCCGCTCATTCTCGAGAACGTCTGGCCCGAGCTCGAGGCGCTGCTGGAGGAGAACGGCCTGACCCTGGCGGCTCAGGAGTGACGCCGGACGCGGGGTCGTTCAGGGCTGGCTGACGGGCGCCGGGGCCTTCTGCCACTGCTGCAGTGCGAGCCCGCCGAGGATCAGCGCAAGGCCCACCAGCGTCGAGGCCAGGATCGGCTCCCCCACCACCAGGAAGAGCAACAGCAGCGACACCGGCGGCGAGAGAAAGATCAGGTTCGAGACCTTCGCCGTGCGCGACACCCGATGCACGGCGAGCTGCCAGAGCACGAAGGCAACGCCCATCTCGAAGAGCCCCACATAGACCCCGGCCCCCAGGCCCGCCCAGCCATGCCACTGGAGGCCCGGCCCCGCCAGCAGCAGCAGCGTGAGCACCGGCACCCCGACGCTGAAGTTCTGCCACTGGGCCACCAGCGGCGGGCGGTGGTCCCGGGCATTGAGCAGCCAGTAGAGCGCCCAGATCAGCGTCGAGGCCAGCGCCATGCCCACGCCCAGGGGGTCGGCGAAGGCCACGTCCAGCACCGCCCCGCGGGTGGCGATCACCCAGACCCCGGCGTAGGCGACCAGCCCGGCCAGCACGTCTATTCGAGTCAGCCGCTGGCCGAGCAGCGGCACGGCGAGAAACGCCATGGCCAGCGCCCAGGTGTAGTTGAGCGCCATGGCCTCCTGGCCCGGCAGGCGGTCATAGGCACCGAACAGCAAGAGGTAATAGGCCACCGGGTTCATCAGCCCCGCCCAGGCGGCGGTACGCCAGCCGCGGCGCAGCGCCTCGCCGGCGAGGCGCTGGCGCATCACCAGGGCCCCGATCAGCGCCCAGGAGACCAGGGAAGCAAGCCACATCAGCTCGAGCGGCGACATGTAGCCCAGGGCCACCTTGAAGGCGGTGGCCACGGTGGACCAGAGCGCCACGGCGCCGAGGCCGTAGAGCATCGCCTGACCGTCCCGGGTCACGGGTCAGCGTTTCCGGACACCCTCAGAATGTGCCGCGCCTGGAAGTCGCGGCAGCGCTCGAGGGTGTCCGGCAATAGAGGATAGAGGCGTGCCGCCGCATTGATGTTCTCGGCGATGGCGGCGCCATCCGTCAGATACTCATGGGCAAAGGCGTTGCGCAGCTGGCGCACTTCAAGCCAGTCATCGACGGCGAGCAGCACACCGAACTTCTCCATGCGGTTCAGGGTATCCAGCAGAGAGATATCGCCGCCGGTATCTTCCAGGCTGGCCCGCGCCAGCGCCCGGAACAGCTTGCCGGCCATGAAGTCCTGCAGCTTGCCGAAGCGGCTCAGGAAGAGGTCCAGCCTGTCGATGGCGTCATCATCCAGCCGGCGCACCCCATCCGCCTGCATGGGGAGATCGGGCTGAACCGCCTCCCAGGAGCGGTGCAGATGATGCAGCATGCGTTCCGCCACCTGAAGCTGCTCCTCCAGAATGGCATTGGCCGTCGTGGTCAAAGTCTCACTCCCTGCTCCAAGGCATCGCGATGTATCGGCCGCAGCGCCTCATCACGCGCACGAATCAGCAGATCGATACGCCTGGGGCCCAGGCGCTCCCAAAGCCGGCGCTGCAGCTGCACCTGCAGTCGCGAGCGGCGCTCGGCCAGGACCGGCAGCTCGATGTAGAGGTCGATATCGCCGCCGCGGCAACGATCATCGACCCGAGAGCCGAACAGATAAACGCGCGCCTCCTGGCCCAGCACCTCGGCAACCGTCTCATGGATGATGGCGACCTGCTCAGGGGTCAGACGCATAGACGAGTCTTCCGCCGCCGAATGGGTGACATGGCAACCTTGCTATCGTGACAATGGGGCTTTCTATCTTAGCAAAAATCCGCGTAACCCCTCGCCCACTCGGGCGGGGATACAAGCGGGCAGCGCGATAGCGCTACTGGGTTTGCGGTATGGGGCCCGGCGGCATAAGCTGTATATACATACACGCATTAATGGCGCGCCATGCTGAAGGCTACTAAGGTACGACTCTACCCTACGACCGAGCAGGCGGCGTTCCTGAACCGCCAGTTCGGCGCGGTGCGCTTCGTCTATAACACCGGCCTTCGCATCATGTCCCATCGCTACCAACGCCACGGCCAGTCGTTGAGCGCCAAGCACGACATCAAGAAGCTGCTGCCGGTCGCCAAGACATC
>WPCG01111142.1_pt1 | contig 42787 bp, 35 predicted proteins | sample 5403311 | NCBI WGS metagenome assembly WPCG01 (sample SAMN12869467, study PRJNA574797) | sludge metagenome | isolation source: wastewater treatment of Control | place: China:Beijing | collected 2019-05-17
TAGATTCGTAAAATCAAACAAGAATTAAAACATAAAATATGGACTACTATAAAAAATATATAACAAGCCGAATAGTTGTAGCTATTTTAAGTCTATTTGCAATTACAGTAATTGCAACGGCTGTTTACAAGAAAGTAGCCATAAAAAATATATCAGAAGATACTATAATAATAGACATAGAAAGCACACCATTAAACGGGAGAGTTTTACGTCATCAACTTGGATTTGACTCAAATCAGATGGAACAATACAGAGAGATAACAAGAGAGTTCAGACACAAAGCAAATGATATTGTTCACTCCATTAACAATGCTAAAATAGAACTTTTTAATGAACTAAATAGTGAAGATAGCCGTAGGAAAGAGATAGAAAGATGGTCTAATGCAATAGGAGAAGGACACACAAGATTAAAAATAGAGTCATCTGAATACTATTTAAAATTAAAAGAGATTTGCACTCCAGAACAAAGAAAAGAGTTATCAAAAATGTTTAAACCTCTATTTAAACAAGAAAGAAGACAAAGAGATAACGCAGGAAGAAGAGGCAGACAATACTAAAAACAAAACCAACTTAACAAACAGGCATGCATGTAAGTTAGTTCTATATATACAAACAAAATAAGTAAGTCATGAAAAATAGAATAAGTAAAATAGCACTAGTTGCCGCAGCAATACTAACATCAATCACCTTTGCATCGGCACAGACACAAGAAAAAGCAGAAAAAGAGACACAAAAAGCTGTAAGATCATGTTTTGTAGATAAAAACAACAACAATATTTGTGATAATTTTGAAGATGGCTCTTGTACTATAGGCAACGGCAAAGGTCTTATGGATGGATCTGGAAACAGACAAGGATTTAGGGAAGAGAATGGCCAAGGTGCAAGACACCAAGCAAACAGAGTTGGCAGACAAGGACTAAGACAATACTCTAAAGATAGTACAGGTGTAAGCACTAGAACATTTAACAGAGATGGATACAGACCTTACAGAGGATCTAATCAAGACCAAGTAGGCGCTCAAAGAGCAGATAGAAGAGGTAATGATAGATATCACAGATCTGGTAGAGGAAGCAGAGGTCGTGGCGGAAATCAATATGGCCCTGGCGATGGCACTGGAAACAGAGCTAGATAATAAATAATTAAGATTTATTAAAGGAGAGAGGTAGCTTGTGGATGGGCTACCTCTTTTTATATTTACAAATGCGCTATTTTATATAACTATTTTAAAAGCGCTCTATTTAAAATCTGTACAGGATGAAGCGCCTCTTTGGATGTTCCATCTAATATCTGCTGGCGGCACGATATTCCAGGAGCTGCAATTGTAATATCTGAATTTGCCGATCTTACAGCAGGGAAAAGTGTCTGCTCTCCAATTGCCATCGATATTTTATAGTGCTCTCTCTCATATCCAAAAGAACCCGCCATTCCGCAACAGCCACTATTAATTTTAGAAACTTTGTAATTCCTTGGAATAGAAAGCATATCACAAGAGGCATCTACAGAAGCAAGTGCCTTTTGATGACAGTGACCATGTAAAAGGATACTTAATTCACTATCAGTAAATCTATCCCTAGAGATCTTGCCATTCTTAAACTCTTTTACTATAAACTCATCGAACATCAAAGCATTTTTAGATAACTTAACAGCATCTTCAACCAAATCACCCTCCACCAATTGAGGATACTCATCTCTAAATGAGAGAATTGTTGACGGCTCAATACCAATTAATGGACTCTCCTGTGTAACTATGTCTTTTAATGCAGATACATTTTTATTGGCAAGTTTGGCAGCTCTCTTTACAAAACCCTTGGATATAGCAGCTCTTCCACTCTCATAATGTTTTGGAACAACCACCAAATATCCCAATAAGGTCAAGAGATCTATAAACTCAATCGCAACTTGAGCCTCATTATATACAGTAAACTCATCGGCAAAAAGATATACCAACTTATACTCCTTTTTAGAAGCCAATAGACGTGAGCTAGCAATTTTAGCATATTTTCTTACCGATACTGTGGATACCTGAGGCAAATCTCTCTCCACTGCAAATTGTAGAACCTTTTTGATTAACCTTGAACTAAAACCAGATGAGGCAATTTTATTATATAGATTTGGAAAAAAATGCGCCATTTTCATAAAAAAAGCCATTCTAGAGATAATATAAGACCTAAAAGGTGCACCACTTGAGTCGTAATGGTGTTGTAAAAACTCTGCCTTATATTTAGCCATATCTACATTTGATGGACACTCATTTTTACACCCTTTACAAGAGAGACATAAATCTAGTGATTCCAATATCTCTTTTTGATCAAAAACCTTTTTAGATTTTGGATAGGTCAATAGCTCTCTTAGAGTATTTGCTCTACCTCTAGTGCTATCCTTCTCTTCATTAGTTGCTCTAAAACTTGGGCACATTGTACCGCCAAATTCTACAGCTTTTCTACAATCACCAGAGCCATTACACTGTTCTATGGCAGAAAGCCAACCTCCATTAGAACTAAAATTAAAATAACTCTTAATATTTAAAGGAGTAGCTTGTACACTATAACGCAAGGAGCTATTCATCGGAGGTGTGTCCACAATCTTATTTGCATTAAAGATTGATTTGGAGTCAAACACCTTTTTCAATTCCCTCATTAAATTATAGATATAATCTCCATACATCAGAGGTATAAACTCACCCCTCAAACGGCCATCACCATGCTCTCCGCTTAACGATCCTCTATATTTTTTTACCAATAATGCTGTTCTATATGCAATATCTCTAAAAAGCTCCACATCTTTACTCTTCTTAAGATTCAACACAGGCCTTAAATGTAGCTCACCTGTTCCAATGTGCGCATAATAGACACAACTCAAACCAAACTCTTTTAGTAAAGCATCAAAATCTCTCATATAATCTGGCAACTTACTAGGAGCAACAGCTGTATCCTCAATAACAGGAACAGGTTTAGCATCTCCATTCATAGAAGAAAGAAGTCCCAAACCCGCCTTTCTCAAAGACCAAACCTTTGGTATATCAGCACCAAAAACCTCAGAGCAATAATATACTAAACCACTATCTAAAAGCTCATTTTCTAAACATTTAGCTCTCTCTTTAAGAGTATCAATATTATCATCGGCCAACTCACAAATAAGAATTGCAGCAGGAGAGCCCTCTATAAAAAAACGATTTTTACTCTGAGAGATATTACCTTTACTAAGCTCCAAAATATTGGAGTCCATAAGCTCCACTGCAACTGGCGCATGAGAGAGTGCAATAAGATTAGCCCTAAAAACAGAGTCCAACTCTTTTGCATGAGCACAAACAAGCATACTATGTTTTGGAGGAAGATCTACCAATCCAACTTTTAACTCATATGCCAAAGCCAATGTTCCTTCAGAACCAGCTAAAATAGAACACAGATTATATCGACTCTTAATAAACTCATCCAAAGCATAACCACAATTTCTACGCTTAACCTCTGGATCTGGAAAATTATCTTGAATCTCTTTGAGTGCTCTCTCATTGGTTATCAAAGATTCAAAATATCTGTAAATCTCTCCCTCCAAATTATTTTGCTTACACTTATCTTTAAACTCCTGCTCAGTCAAATCTTTAAAATGTGCCTCCGATCCATCGGCAAGAATAACTTTTGCCTCTAACAGATGATCTCTTGTACTACCATAAACCAATGAGTGTGAACCACAAGAGTTATTACCAACCATACCACCTAAACAACACCGATTACTTGTTGAGGTTTCAGGACCAAAAAACAACGAATCTTTAACTGTTACATTATTTAGAGTATCCAAAACCACACCTGGCTCCACCCATGCATACTTTTCATTTGGCTCAATCTCCAAAATGGAGTTCATATATCTGGACATATCCACAACCAGTCCATTTCCAACCACCTGACCAGCCAAAGAAGTTCCTGCCGTTCGAGGAATAATTGTAATACCCTCCTTTGAGGCAAACTTTATTGCCTCTTTAAGATCATTTTTATTTTTTGGATAACAGACTCCATAGGGAGTCTCTCTATATGCAGATGCATCTGTTGAGTACAATATCTTACTCAAAGAGTCTGCAAAAACAGAACAACTTGATAACTCCATTATTTATGATTTAACTGACTCTGGTTACAACACCATTTTGTAAAAGATACTTTTGACCACTCTCCCAACATACTGCATAGCCATCTTTATCAAAGTTCAATCTATTACCATATTCGCCAACCCAGCCAACATGTTTTGCCGGATTTCCAATAACCAAAGAGTATGGCCTAACCGATTTTGTAACAACAGAACCTGCACCTATCATTGAATACTCTCCAATTTCATTACCACAAATAATTGTTGCATTAGCACCAATAGTAGCACCTTTTTTTATAAGTGTATTCAAATAAAACCCTTTTCTAACCACAGCGCTTCTAGGATTTGTTACATTTGTAAAAACACATGAAGGTCCTAGAAAAACATCATCTTCACAAACAACTCCAGTATAGACCGATACATTATTTTGAACCTTTACATTATTCCCTAACACAACCTTCGGAGATATCACCACATTCTGACCTATATTACATCTTTTTCCGATTATAGAACCTGTCATAATATGTGTAAAATGCCAAATTTTTGTCTCCTCTCCAATTGATGTACCCTCGTCTATAACTGCAGTTGGGTGTGCAAAGTAGCTCATACCAAAATAATATATATAAAAACCAGTACAAATATAACCAAAAGTGCTACTAAGTGTATAATTTATTAGATTAAATCTCTACTCAAGCAAAAACTCAGTAATACTATTCATTCCAGTAATTCCAAAATAACTCTCTACAATTGTACCTTTAAAATAAACCATCCTACCTAAATTACCAGGATTAGCCTTTAGATTTACTGCAGCTCTTATATCACCAGTGGGAAGAGATATTCCAGAGCACATCTCTTTTACCACAACTCCTTTTACCGATGAGATTGCAATATTTGTCTCTGTATTAAAAGGAGGCTCAAAAACCAACGATGATGTTGTGAGGTATCCGCAAATATAGCCGCATACCCATACCCCTTTTTGACCAACATAGTTGCACATCTGGTCGGCATAGATAGCCATCTCTCTACTGCTTCCGTCTCTTATCTTTCCAATTATCAACTCCTCAGAACGTCTAATTGATACAGTATCTAACGATATACCTGTTGTTAAGTAGTTCTCCTGATCTCCACCACCTTGATCAGAAGTAGAAGAGTGTAAATTTAAAGATATAACCTCTCTCGGCATTAAAGTTTTGCGCGCAATAATAACCCTCTGTGCATCGTCTCCTGCACCTTTTCTCATTTTTAATGTAATATCTCCTGGCGTCACAAAAAGATAACGACTCTCTGAATATGGATAATCAGCCACTCCATTTAGATCATACACCTCAAGGGTATAAAATGGGAAGCGTTTTTTAAAATCGGGAGTAAACCCAAACTTCACTCCACTATTAACCAAACGACATAATAGAGACAGACGAGTAATTTTATTTTTCTCTATTACAACTGTAGATTTATCTCCATAACAGGGTTTATTGAATGCTGGAGCATCAAACAGTACAGAGTTCACCGATATCTCATAACTGGCAGCATCCAACTTAATTTGAGAAGGTTTTGCAGAATAGAGTCCATTATAAATTACTGATCCATCATCTTTAACTATCTTTAAAATAAAAGAGTTGGTGTCCAGATTCTGAGAATTTAATGCAACAGAGCTACCAGCCTCTACTAAGGATCTATTAAAAGTACTATTACTATTTATAGACCCCTTATCAAAATCCATCAATAGAATTCCAGCCTCTTTTTTAGTATCATCATCCAAACCACCAGATGGGTCTTGGATTGTTAGAGAGTTACAACACACCATTGATAAGCCAAAAAATAGTAGCGCAATGGTTCTAATCAAAAAATAATTCTTTCTCCTCATATCCTTCAAAATTTAAAATATTGATTTTCACCTTAAAATTATAAATACAAAGTGTCAATCTCTTACAAAAAGAGATATTTTTCAAAAAATTTCTAATTCCAAATTAATGATTTATAAAATTCATTAAATTTGTTAAAACTAAACTTAACAAACTTATAAAGCTAAATAAACTTACCAAACTTAACTATGTATAAAATTTCTGAACATCCAATACTTCCAATTCCGGAAGATGATAAGATTGTTTTCTCTTTTGAGGGGAAAAAAATTGAAGGACAAAAAGGCTTTACCATTGCAGCAGCACTACATCAGGCTGGTGAAATTGTGCATAAACACAGTTTAGAGAAGAGAGAGAGAACAATGGAGTGTGGAATTGGAAAATGCGGAGCATGCGAAATGCTAGTAGATGGCCAAATTCGTAGAATTTGTATAACAAAAGTAGATAATGTTAAAGATGTAAAAAGAGTTGATGAGAGCTTTTTACCTGAATCGCAAGAGCAACAAAACTCATTTTCATATCTTAATGAGGAGCATAAGACAAAAATCTATAAAACAACCGTAGCTATTATTGGCGCTGGGCCTGCAGGTCTTGCTGTAAGAGAAGAGTTAAATAACGCAGGCATAAACAATATTGTTATTGATAATAATAGCAAAATTGGAGGTCAATTCTTAATGCAGACTCACCAGTTCTTCTTCTTTGAAAAAGAGAAGAGGTTTGGAGGGCTTAGAGGTTTTGATATCGCAGAGTCACTAGCAGGGGAAAATCGCTCTGGAATTCTACTAGACTCTGTTGTTTGGGAGATCTTAGAGGGAAAAAGGTTGGTTGTTAAAAACATTGCCAATCAGCAAATATTTTATGTAGATGCCGATCATCTAGTTATTGCAACAGGGGCTGTTCCTTTTATGCCAGCCTTTAAAAACGACGACATACCTGGAGTTTACACAGCTGCAGTTGTACAGAGAATGATGAACAATGAACTAACCCTTTTGGGTAAAAATATTCTAACCATTGGTGCTGGAAATATCGGCTACCTCACATCATACCAAGCTATGCAGGCTGGTGCAAATGTAAAGGCCATAGTAGAAGCGATGCCTCATGAAGGAGGATTCCCTGTTCAAGCAAACAGAGTTAGAAGACTAGGTATTCCAATAATGACATCTCATATTCTTCTAGAGGCTATCCCAAATAGTACAAAAACAGGAGTAATGGGGGCTATAATTGCAGAATGTAAAGACTTTAAGCCGATCCCTGGAACAGAAAAGAGAATAGACGGAATAGATTGCATCAACATATGCACAGGACTAATACCAGATAATCAATTATTTAAAAAAGGGACCGAGATTTTTGGCAGGAATTGTCATGGAGTTGGAGACTCTGTTAAAATTGGAGAGGGGACATCGGCAGTTTTAAGAGGGAAACAGTGTGCATATGAGATTATGCAAGATCTCGCATACAGATTCGACTACAATCACTATCTATCTATTTCCAAAGAGTATATAGACTCTCAACAACATCCAACAAGAGTATTAGAAGAGCCCATTTTACCAGAAAAAGAGAGAATGTGGTCAAAAGGGTTTGTTGTTATGGATTGCCTTTATGGATTTGCATGTAACCCATGCTCTTTTGCTTGTAAATTTGATGCTATAACAAAATCCTCTACCTCCACCGTTCCAAGGATAGACTACGAAAAATGTACTGGTTGTATGAGATGTATCACACAGTGCCCAGGCTTGGCCATTTTTGGATACGACCTTAATAAAAACTGGTTATTTCTACCAGTTGAATACAAAGCCACAGAGAAGGAGCTGGTTTACCTTGTAGATAACAATGGCTCTATTCTAGGAGAGGGTATAATAGAAAAAATTACTAAAAATAGCAATAAAACAGATTTAGTTAGAGTAAAGTCAACAACCATTCAAGGAGAAGATTTACTTAAAGTTAGAGGATTTATTGCAAAAGATAGATATCCAAAAAAACTAGATATAGAAAACTTAGACAAAGCTCAAGAGTCAAAAACCTATATCTGCCACTGCGAAGATATTACAGTGGAGAAGATGCTTTTGGCAATTGGAAGCAGAAAGAGCATATCCTCAGACGAACTCAAACATATAACCAGAATTGGAATGGGTGCTTGCAGAGGAAACAGATGTATTCCAAGAGCAAAGCAACTTTTAAAAACCTATGGTATCGAAATTTATGGAGAACCAACTCCAAGAGGTCCAATGTCCAACCTTGTTACATTGGGTGATATTTCGGCTAACAGAGAAAAAGAGATAATTCTCCCAAAAAGTGGGCACTGGATAGAGAAGGTACCAGCAATAATAGCCGGTGGTGGTATAGCAGGCTCTTCCCTATTTAGATTTTTAGCACAAGAGGGTTATAACCCATTGATGATCAATAACGGATTGGGAAGCTCTTGGCGTAATATAGCCGGAGGACGCCCTGCATTCTCATTACCAGCACTTGCCGATATTGCAAGGCATAATCTAGAACTCTTTAGAGAACTTCATAATATCCACAACATAGACTTTAGACTGATCCGATACATCAGCTTTGCACACGACCAAAAAACATATGAATCTTTAGAAAAATCCATGGCATGGTCAGATGCAAGAATGGTGGATAAAAAAGATTTCAATAAAGAGATATCACAATACCTCAATCCAAACCTCGAGCTCTATAGCCATGCGCTCATCACTCAAGATTGCTGGCAAGCCAACCCTGGTCAAACTATAGATGTAATTAGAGAGATTGGTAAAAAACATGGAGGAACAATATTAGAGAATACTCAATTAAAAGAGGTTTACAAAGTAGGAAATGAGTACCGAGTAATTGTTCAAAATGCAAATAAAGATTTTATAGAATACCAAACAGAGATCTTCATAAACGCATTAGGTAGCCAAGCAGAGGATTTTGCTAAAAAACTAGATATAGAGACAGGCCTTTTCCCAGTAAAACACCAAGCCTTTATTACCAAAAGGTTGCCGATGTTGGGAGTAGGTGGAGCAAACTTAGATATGCTAATAGATAGACGTAAATACAGAGGATTCTCTGCCGTATATGGCCAACAACTTGCAGAAACAGGACAAATTATTGGCTGCGCTTCACCAATAAATGACGCCAAAGAGACAGACAAAAATCTTAAAACAACATCTCAAGAGTTTTTAGAAGCTGTAACAGAAACCTTTAGCAATTGGATACCAAGGCTCTCAGGAGTAGGATTTCAAGCAGTATGGTCTGGTTACTATGTAGAACCAAGATATATTGTAGATCCAAAATTAGGTCTATTTATTGGAATGAGAGGTCACGGCTTTATGTTATCGCAATACCTTGCAAAGCTATATGTAGACTCTCTTCAAGGCAGAGCCGTTCCTGACTATTTCCAAAAATTATCTCTTCAAGGAGAAGGACTTAGCGAAGACGCCTTTAAATAGAATAAAACAATCACATTACATAATTAAAAGAGGTTGCCTATATAGACAACCTCTTTTGTGTACTTACTTAACTAACATCCTAAAAATTAATTACATAATACTTTGTTTTAATTAATACTAAATTCACATCCTTAATTCCATCTCCTCAAAAATATCTCAACTAGTCCCTAAAATATGTTACAGGACCAAATTTCTCTAAACTATCTTTTATTACATCCAAATCGCCCTCAATATAGATAATACACTCATATGGTTTTACATATCTCTGAGCCGCCTCTCTTATCTGCTCAGCAGTAATAGAAGCTATTTTTTGAGGATAGGTGTGTAAATACTCATCTGGTAAATTATATTTCTCCTTAACCATTGCAAAACCAAGAATAATAGGAGAATTAATTGCAGAGAGAGATAAAGCATGCTCTCCTAAAAGAGTATTTTTTGCTGTTTGCAGATCAATATCACTCACCTTTTGATTCCTTATTCTAAGCATTTCATAAAGAATGTTCTCCACGGCGTAAGCAGTATTCTCAGGACTCACACGTGTAACAACCTCGCTATTACCTCCTGTTGCATTAATAGATGTAAAGCACTTAGCTCCATAACAAAGCCCCTTATCTAATCTCAAGTTTTTATTTATATATGAAGAGTAGTTCTCACCAAAAATCTGGCTCAACACCTTTATAAGAGCCTCATTATCGGCATAAGGAAAAGCATCGACTAAAGGCCAACGTACAGATATACTAGCCTGAGCGGCTCCAGGAACGTGAAGAGCATAAATTTTTCTGGCAGTTGGAAAATTATAAATGTAGTTAACCTTTGTTGTATCTACATATCTCACTCCTCTTTTTTGTTTTCCAAAATGCTTTTTAAATAGATCTTCACTCTCTTTATCTGTAAAGTCGCCTACTAACATTGCAAAAGTGTTATCGCTATTGTAAAATTTGTTAAAATACGCAATAATATCTTTATATGATATTTGCAATACAGACTCAGCATCGTATTCATTTAACCTGTACTCTTTACTATATTTTACAAATTCCAAAGAATCTTTAAGTTTTTTAAATAATTCAGATGCTTTTGGTTTACTCTTCTCAGACATAGCAGAAGCCCCATCATTGCTTTTATAAGCCTCTCTTCTCCTCTGTTTTTCTAAAGCTCTGTTGTAAATAGCCTCCCTACTTCTCAAAAAATCTGCCTGAGTAATGAAGCCACTGTTTAAAAATTGAGACATGGTTTTAGCCACGCTCTCAACCTCTTCTCTCATTCCAGCACCTGTATAAGAATTAACAGAAAAACTTATAGAGATTCCATCATTTTTAAAATCCTCAATTACTCTCTTATATTTATCAGAAGATTGAATATTAAAGATAATATCGGAAAGAATCTCTCTTTTTGCATATTCAGGATCTTTATTTATATCTGGCAAATTAAAATTGAGAGTCAATCTAAACTTAGGATATTTATCCTTTCTAACTATAAAAATTCTATGCCCTTTTGCTGTCTCAATTGTCTTAAAATCCACATTCTTTATCTCTTTTAGTTCACCTGCCGATGGTTTAATACTCCTATCTAACTTCTGTTGAGCATTTAGGCCAGTAGACAACAAGCAACATAGAGTGAGGCAAAAAATATTTATATATAAACTTTGTATTTTCATCTCCACAGTTTTAATTATTTACTAGTTTGCTTTTTTGGAATAAAAATGAGAATATCTCTCTTTTCACTATTCATATTACTTCCAACCACCTCTTTAATCATATCGTTATTTATACTATTAACAATATCCAAGGTGTTTAAAGTTCTAAAAGTGTCGTTATAAAGAGTATACCCCGTTGCAAGAAACTCAGCAACAGTAGGAGGAGAAAAATAGAGATCTAAATAGTCGCTATTATATGCCTTCTTAAGTTTGTTGACTCTATTAGAATCAATACCTTTTTCAACAATATTAGCAACAACATTGTCTATCTTGTCCAAAACAGATAAATAGTCAACTCCCTCTTTGTAAGATACTCTTATCCAAATCATTCCAGCATCTTCATAAAACTCTGGAGTAACAGATATTCTTGATATAGATGAGTCTTTCTCTAAAGCAACAAACTCACCTGCTCCATCTCTATCTGTAAGCAAATTAATAACAAATTTCATTACATCGGCCTCTGGTTCACGCTCTCTTACTGCTCTATAAGAGATCACCATATGAGGCTCTTTAATACCTTCAAGCTCCCTTATCTCAAATTTGCCTGTGGGGTTTGTGGCAGGGTCAAAAATAGTGCGCTCTGGCTTAACTTCTGCCGATGGTATATCGGCAAAATATTTTTCTACCAACTCAATAGTTGATTCAAAATCTAACTGACCACTAACTACCAAGCAGGCGTTACATGGAGTGTACCATTTTGAGGTAAAATTGTAAAAATCCTCAACAGTAGCTGCATTTAGGTGATCTATATGGCCAATCAAAGGATCTTTATATGGATGATTATCAAAAACAAAATCCATCATTATATTCTCCACATTTGCCAAAGCACCACCACGATACCTAACATTTAACTCCTCTTTTACAACCTGCCTCTCCCTCTCAAAACCCTCAGGAGTTACCATAGGGTGCAACATCCTCTCAGATTCCATCCAAAGAGCTAACTCCAGTTGATTATATGGAAAAATTGCATAATACCAAGTTCTATCGTTACTAGTAGATGCATTACTATACCCACCAGCCTCTCTAACAAAGGTTTCAAAATCTCCCTCTGCAATATTCTTGGTGCCATGAAAAACAAGATGCTCCACAAAGTGTGCAAAACCTGTTAGATTTCTATCCTCATTCTTTCCACCAACATGATACATAACACCAACAGTTACAATTGGTGATGTAGTATCTCTATTCATTATAAGATGAAGGCCATTACTCAAAGTGTACTCTTTAACTTCCAAATAATTAGCAGCCAAATCGTTTAGCTTTGAACCCTGAGCAGACGCCTCTGCAAATAAAACAGAAACAGATACTAAACAGAGCAATATATAGTAGAATTTTCTCCTCATTATCTTCCTATCTATTCTCATTATAAATTATCTTTTATATAAAATCTTACTATTTGTATGTTACAGCCATATTGTTTGGAACAACAATAATATAGTCTGCTCTATTTAAATTATCCTCAGATAGAGTTAACACGTCTGACTGTTTAACAACAGATACAGTTTTGATATTATGGCCAGGAGCATAGTAGTTTATATAATAATATATTGCAGTAAAGTTTGCTGAGTGAAGCTCACCATGAAAATGGAAAAAATAATCTCCTTTATTCATGTTATTTACAATATAGTATCCCATAGTAGCATCTTTAACAGCCTGAGCTTTTACTAGATTTGATGGTCTTCCTCCAGACATTGGACCTTTACCCAATCTACCTTCTGCCTTCATTTGATCCCACTCCTCATCTGTTGGAAAAGGAGTTGCCATTAACTGATAGATACTCTCATTAAGATTATAATGAATAGGAAGTGGTGGCAAATAGCTTTTTGCTAAATCAGATAAGCTGTCTAAATACTCAGGCCCTTTTTTATAGATTAAACGAGCGTATCTTCTTGGAATATTGGTTGCAATAAATCTTAATCCATTACTTTTTACATACTGAAGTATAGGTAAATAATCTGTCTCAACATTTGGCCACAATTTAGAAGACTCCATATAAGTTGGTCCATCTACCAAATCATGAACAAGCATCTCGTCCAAGATAAGTTGATTATCTCTCTCCCACATCTCTGCTCCAACAACAAGATTAGATCCCTTTTTGGCATGTAAACCTCTAACAATCTCTAATTTCAGCCAGTGAGAAATAGGGTCGTTATGCTGCTCTCCAAAAAGACAAATATCTGCATTAGCGATGTCGGTCATCATCTGCTTATAAGTCACAAAAGATCCATCCTTACTATAAATTACGTAAGCAGGATTATCATTGCAATATTTATCATTACTGTTTTGTGCCACAAGGGTCACAGCAAAAGTTAAAAATAGAATGGCCGAAATTATTCTTTTCATGTTTTGTTAAAAGTTAAAAATTAAACGTTACTGAAACACCCAGACTCTTAAAATTGTCTCCCTTAGAAACAAATTTATAAGGATCGGGATAATTGATTGTTAAAGCCTGAGCATAACCACCATATAGAGCAATATCTACACAATAATTTACCCCCAAAGCCCTTGTAAAGACAAACTTTGCATTTGTCTCCATATAATCTGCCGATAAAAACGACAGTTTAGAATATAAAATCTTTTGAGTAATGAAGTTTTGTGAGGCAGCAACTGGATCATGGAAAAAATCTAAATTAGTAGAATACCACCCATCTGCACTAAATGTAAAGGCACCCACTCTACCAAAGTCTCTGTTTAACATAAATCCACCACCAAGCTTTAGATTAGTAAAATCTATCTGCTGTCCATAATGCATATCCAACTCCTTCTGATTGTCAAAAAGAGCAGACACAAATAGATTTGACAAAATAGAGCTACTATTATAGAAATCAACCCTAGAATTAGCAACAAACTTGTCAACCGTATAGTTTTTAGTATATACTTTACTTACATTATTATATGGAGAACCATCTCCCATAATGTAGTTTATACCCAAATTAGCTACAACAAATCTATTATTTGACAATAATCTTCTATAGTTGATATTACTCTCAAAATTAATATTTTCATATTTGCCCAACTCCTTTCCAAGCTCAGATATAGACGAAGTCATCTTATTCTCCATATTCTCATTGTTCAAAGAAAATAGAGCACTAACATCCACTCTATTTACTCCACCATCTAGTCTATATCCCAAAATCACACCATACTCTTTATTTATAGTTGTGGTTGTTTGAGGAGCATTCTTAATGAAAGATCCCAAGCCTGTATTAATATACACTTGATAGTCGTCACCAGCATTAGACTGTTGATATTTGGAATAAATTTCTGGCTCAAGCTTCTCTCTAGAGAAAAGAGCTCCAAAAGTTAATGAGTTATTTTTGTTTATTTTATAGGTAACAGAAGGCGTTACCTCAATATTAAGATTATACTGTTCATTTCTATAATCTACAGTTCTAAAGGTAAGAAAACTATAATACTTAATATTTACTCCTGCAAAGAGCCTATCTTTTTTTAGCTCCTTTGAGGCCGTTCCTTCAAAAAGATAGTTTTGAAAACTCCAGTCTCCTGGGGCTCCAATAATATAATAGTATGGAGATAGATTCTTATTTCTATTATATGATAAATTCATCTTAACATCTTTGGAATTTCCATTGATATATCCAAATTTACCATAGAATCTCCAACCTCCATCCAATGATAAAATAGACTCAGTAACTATCTCTGTTGCACCTCTCTCTTTATAGCTCTGTAAATCTCTGAAATTCCCATCTTTATGATGATAATTAAGAGATATGTAAGAGAAATCTTTCTGATCCCAGAGACCAAGCATAGATGGTGCAAACGAGTATAATGTCTGGTACTCTTGTTTAACAAACTCTCTATGATTATAGGAGTAATTGATAGAACTATCTCCCTGGCCTCTGGCCGATGTGGCCAGGGCAAGGGTAAATAGTGCTAATGAGATGTATTTCGATAGTTTCATCGATCTAATTTATTTCTAGTAATTTCTTGGTGTAGGCCTAGTTATAGCCTCAAAATCGTTTGTGCTGTTATTTGTATCCATAAGAACCTTACGATCACTCTTAACATCTGCAACCTTTCTTCTTATGCTCATTCCACTATAAAATGCTTTACCATCTGCCTTTAGGAAAGTAAATCCAGCATCTACTTTACCATCCATTCTTTTAAATTTAGCTGCCGATGAGTTATCCAAAATATCAACTCCATCAATAACATATTTAACAGGTATTTTCAAGAAGTACATTGGATTATTTGGTGTAGATAGTGGAGATAAAATAGTATTTGTAACGTCTAACGGTTGCTCTGGTCTAAAGATAACTAGGCCAGGACCATAATCATTAAGGCGGAAGAATGTCATATTACCAGCATTAAACATATATAGGATTTCTACATCTGGAACAGATGGATTATCAACATCAAACCAAGTATTGCCTGTAAAACCTTTTGATTCAAGGAAAGGTATAGCATTCATCTCAAAATCTGCAGTTGACAGATCTAGATAATCCTCTATCTTTAATCCAGCCCAGTTTCCAGGATTGAAACCCTCTTTAAAATTGATTGCATTAAAAGCTATAACAATACTTTTTCCAGGTTGTACAGCATATGTAGATCCATTTCCAGGTATTTTAGCTACTCTCATAGCATACAAGTACTCATCTAATGGAAGTCCTAATACTGCATCGTTAGCATCAGAACCTGTAGCACCGGCAAGATCTGCAAAATGTAGTCCGTCTGCATAAAGTACTTTATCTGAGTTATTGAAGATCTCAAAAAATCTATCTTTTTGATCATAATCTTGCTTTCCTGCAAAAAAGACCTCTTTGATAATGAAATTGTCACTACCAATCGCTTTCTCCATATTAACAGGAAGAACTTTAATTTCATTTGGTGCTAAAACAACATTTTGAGCAACACCATTTAAAGATAGTGAAGCAGTAATTTTAACTGATGTATTTACAGTATAAACACCAACAGGAATTTGTGCAAAGATAGCCTCTCCAGCTGCATTAGTCTTCTCTGTTCTAACAATATTATCGGCTGTATTTGTAAGTGAAACCTCAACATCAGCTACAGATACGTCTGGAAATTCAGAGTTTGCATTTAATTTAACAGTAATAGTTCCTAAATAGGTCTTCTCTTCTCTATTACAAGAAGTTAGTGTAAAAAGAGCTATCATTAAAACAGAAAGTGATAGCGAAAGTAATTTTTTCATCATTTGTTATTTGGTTAATTGGTTATTTATCTTTTAAATTTTAATTTCCATATCTAAAAACACCTATTTTACAATTTAACACTTACTCCAAAACCAAAAGAGACTTTTGAATTAAGACGAATCTTTGTATTATTTACATCGTTTGTATAGGTTGGATTATACCATAGACAATTATTTGCATAGAAGCTAAAACTGTGCCCCTGCTTTGTCTCCTTTCTAATTTGCAAATGGAAATTGGGATAAAAAGGAGGATCTATATATGTATAAGTATTAACAGGGACTCTCAAATCCTTATACTCTTCGCTCTCTCTTGCACTCTGTGGAATCTCAATGTAATTTCCCATTCTATCATAATATGCAAAAGCAAAATTAGATGGATCTTTTGCATCTCTATTCTCATAGATGTTTAACTCTGTGATAAAAGTGATCAACATTCTCAACTGAGGCAGATGCTGAATTACTGTAAGATTAGCTGTAGAAACTGTTCTTGTAAACTCAGTGCTCTCATATACACCATATCTATTCCCTTGTGCATTAGTATTAATCTGTGAACTTCTAAGTTTTGGTGTGTTCTGATAATTAGAAGATTTCATTAAACTACCAGATAACATAAAGGATGTATTGGTGGCTGCAATTCTTGGTGGCTCTATAGTAAGCTCCAATCCATGAGTTTTAAGCTCTTCATTATTAACAAACTGAGAGTAAACCCTAGGAAGGTATACAATATCTCCAGGAATAGCCTCAACTACAGGCTTCTCTCCAACAGGCTGTGATACAACCCTGTAGTTCTGCTTCTGCATAACCATTAGTCTATCAGAAGTAGATATACCATTACTTAACTCTTTAATAAAACCAGTAAGTCTAACAGAGAAGTTCCTTTTCTCAAAATCAAACCCAATCTCCTTAGTATCACCTTTACTTGGTTTAAGATGATCGTTTGTTGGCTGATGAACATAAGTTGTAACAATAGCCAAACGGCTTGCAGGATCGTTATGATAATAACTAAGATTTGTAATATCAAAATATACTGGTCCAGGATGCAAACTCAACATAGAGGGTGCTTTGTATGAGAGACCCCATGCCGCTCTCACTCTAAAGGTCTCATAATATCTTGCAGTGAAAGAGAGCCTTGGAGAGAAGAGATTATAATTACTATTCATATTATCGTATCGGCCACCCAATCTCAATAGATAGCTACTATTCTCTCTTTTGTGATTAATATCCGTTTCATGATAAACTGCAAAAATTGTCGAAGCAGGAACCTCGTGAAACTTAGCATCTCTACTACCAGGCATATTGCTGCTCATAACTGCCGATCCACTAGTTACTCTTCCTTTTCCAAGGTTTTTTGAGTAATTATACTCCATACCAGTCATAAAAGATAAATCAAATTGACCCACCTTCTTCATTTGAGAGGCATCTACTCTGGCAAAAACCGACAGAGGACCTCCCTCAATAACTGTTTTTTGATTAAACCTTAATGGAGAATATGTAGTAAAATAAGTTCCAGACTCTGTTGGCTGAATAATTGGAACGGGTCCCTCTGCCTCTCTATCAAACATAGAGTATTGATTTGAGTAGCTGATACCAAAATTGTAGTTAAGGGTTCCCAAAACATCTGCTCTACCATTTACAGCAAAAGAGAAGTTTTTCCCATTAGTCTCGCTATAGTTTGGAGTAACACGATCTTTTTCATTTTTAAGACCATCCTTATTGTATCCAAAACTAAAAGAGGTAGTATTTGTCCAGTTTATATCTTTTTTTAAAGGCGCACTCCATCTCAAACCAAAATTGACTCTCTGAAAATAGTGCGCCTTCTCTGTAGGTCGGCTATTTGAATATGTATAATCTACATCGGTATTTAAAAAACCATACTCTTTTGGTAGTCTAAATCCTCTGCTTGCTCCAAACTGATAAGAAGTTGGAGTTGTGTTAAAGTTGACATAAGTTGGAGTTTGACCAGCTTTTCTAGTAATTAAAACTGTTCCAGAAGTTAAGTTACCGTACTTTGCGCTTGGAACACCAGCAACTACCTCTACTGACTCAATATTTGAGACCTGAACCTCTCTTAAATCTATACCCCTATTTGCCACATTTGTTCCTCCAGAAGTACCAGTAGCGGGATTAATCGCCTGCATATTGGCATCATTACTCAATGGTGTTCCATCTATCACAATAGATGTTCCAAAAGAGTTTACGCTCTGAGCACCCGAAGAGGCATTTCTTAAGTTAATTTGAGATGGAGAGTTAAATTTAGGAGGTGTAACCTTATTACCAGGTAAAAGAGACATGATGTCGCTCAAACTCATAGCCTGAACCTGTTTAATGGCATCTTCCCCAATTTTATACGTTGTAGTACCTTGACGACTCTGCGTCTGTCTAGCAGTTACCACAACCTCATCAATTTGTAATGAGGCCTCAATTAACTCAATAACAAGACCCTCCATATTCTTAATTGCATTTATTGGCTGATCTTTCTCTACATATCCCAAACTATTAATAACTAATGAATTATTACCCTTAGGAACTCTAATAGTAAAAAATCCATTATTATCTGTAGTGGTATATATATTTGTATTTTTTAACACAACAACAGCATAAAATATTGGCTCTCCCTTTTGATCTACAACCTTTCCTTTTATAGTAAAAGATTGCGCCATTGCTGTTACACTAAAAAGAGTGAAACAAAAAAGTGTTAATAGTAAATTAATCTGTCTTTTCATTTGCTTAGTTTTCCAGTTTATTTATTCCAATAGGTGTTCCAGTTGAATCGTATTGCAAAAAGCCACAAAGGGAGTTATCTATACACAGTATAGAAGAAAAAAACTCATCAAGCATAACCTTCTGCTCACTATTGCAGATATCTCTAACAGAGATATAGTAGTTATAATTTGCATGCTTTAATAATTTATGATTCTCAATAATATTACTATAATATGGCAACTCACCCACTCTATCTCCCCGACTATTTATATGCGCCGCCAAATTCATTGTATGCTGCCCGATTATCTTTGAATACTCTTTTTTCTCTTGTAGATACCTCTCATTAACTACCTTAAACTGCTCAATCTGTGTAGAGTCAAATTGCAGATAGAAGGTAAAAAAGTGCCCTTTATAATCTACAATAGGCGTATCTACCATCCTTCCACCATCTATATTATGCTCACTTTTTTTAATTAAAACCGTGACAATCATAGAAATGCTTAAAAGCGAGAGAGCTATCACTAAAAGCGTTAAAATTTTGATTTTGTACTCTTGATTCATATTATAAGTTCTAGTCCGTTCTATTTTATTTTATCATCTTTTATCTCTAAAGTCTAAACATACTTGTATCCTCTAATCAACTCTCATTAATAAAAATTGACTCTCAACACCATCTTCAAAAAATATATAAGAAGAGCCCGGTCCACTAATCTCTGTCCCCTCTGCCTTGTAATAACTCTCTCCCAAACTATTGCCTAAATAAATGGCACTAACAATAGATATAACTAAACACAAATAGTATGAATACTCAAAATATCTAGTCATCCTTCGCTGATAACTAAAATTCTTAGACTCAATTGCAGCCATTGTTCTGCTCTTAAGATATGGGTTGGGATTAACCCTCTTTTGTGCCGATACAACCTCCTCTACAAATTGCTCCGATTTAATATTAATCTTATTTTTCATATATTATCTCCTTATTCTTCTATGTTCTCCTTATTCATTTTTTTCTTATTCATCTTTAAAATAGGGCTTCAATAACACCTGCAGATTTTGTTTTGCCCTAGACAATAGAGACTCTACCGCTTTTTCACTAACTTTTAATATCTGAGAAATCTCCCTAACAGATAAATCCCTATATTTCTGCAAAATAAAAGCAGCCTTCTGTTTTTCTGGAATACTATTTAGAGCAATGGAAAATAACCTTAAATTATCTTTAGTAATCAAACTCCCTACACTTTTCCCCTCCTCTTTATATGCTTCACAAACAGCCTCCAACATCTTTTCACTCTCCAAAGTATTTCCTCTTTTTGCCGGATTATTCTTATTTTTTTTCAAAAAGTCCAAAGAACCATTAACCGCTATTCTATAAACCCAAGTAGAAAAAAGGGAGTCTCCCTTAAATTTATTTAGATTGCAAAATATGTTAACCATCACCTCTTGCGCAATATCCTCTGCATCCTCTCTATTTTGCACAAAACCCAAGGCTATTACAAATACAGAACTCTGATAGCGATCTACTATCTCCTCAAATAAAACATGATTTCCATTTAGGATCTCATTTATGAGCTCAATATCTGTTTTTCTCATCCTAAATTATTAGACGAACCAAAAAGCAAAATCCTTCGGTTTTATTAAAAAATTGTTAAAAAAAATAGAAGATTTAGAATGCTACAGACTATCTACTCTGGATCGCCTGCGGTGAGTAATCCTCACAATCATAAAAATAGAAACGTTTAAACTCATCCCCGTCATTGTCGAATAAGATAAGTGAATCCACCAATTTAACCGACTCAAAATATGGCCTAAGTAACTCTTCAACAGTAGTATATTTTAGAATTTGCTTTTTATATCTATCACTTAAAACATAAACAGCATCCTTATCTTTTAGGTAAGAGAGATCTGGATTATCTAGCTCAAACTGAAAAGCAAAATTATCAATCACATTACCTCCATACACATGTTCCTCTAAATAGAAATTAAGAACAGCAGATACTTTATAAGAATTATCAGAAAAAATAAAATGAGAGTCTGTAGATCTCTTCACCTCTTCTGTTTTATCGGCAAGATCATCCCAACCCCACCATGTATCATCGGATTTAATCTTAAAAGGCATCCATATTAACTGAACTAATAATCCAACATGTAATATAAGAGAGACAAATGTTTGATATCTTAAAAATGAAACACCTCTTCCCTCTTTTGTCAAATAAATAACAACCAAAATTGACCCCGCTAAAAATGTTGGCATAATCCAATTAAGTTTTACCCAATAAATTATAGAGAGAGCGCTAAAGATAAATAGTAGTGGAGCTACAAAACAAGCCAAAAACAACTCTACAGAACTTATTGAATCTATAAACTTAGATTTGAATTGACTCTTTATCCAACTAAACAAGACCTTAAAAGAGGCTTTATACATCCACAAAAAAAGAATCGGCAAAGCAATAACCAACTGAGTGATAAAAAAGCCAATAAAAAATTTGGGTTTAAATTGAAACGTAGCAATATCAGAAGCCCTATCTGCAGATTGATATTTAAATGAGATAAAATCGTTTTGGATATTCCAAACAATAACAGGAGAAATGGCCAAAATAAAAGCAAAACAAAAAAGCAAGAATTTCCAAGTAAACAGAAGCCTTCTATGCTCTTTACTGAGTAATAAAAATAGAACAAAAGAGGCCGGTAAAAACACCCCAGTATATTTACTATCAAATGCAAAACCACACGAAAGTCCCACAAATAACCATAGGTACCAATCTGTCTTATTATCTGCTTGATGAAATTTATTAGAGTTTAGCAAACCTCTTCCAAACAAAATATATCTGAATAGCAGTAGAGACAACGACCAAAAAAATAATAGAGGTATATCTGGTGTTGTATTAATTGACAATATAGTAATATATGGAGCTGATAATAATAAAATCAACAATAACTTGCTTTGAATCTTACTCAAAAATGGTCTAAAGGCAATAAATGTAAAGAGTATGGTTCCAGAAGTTACTACAAAATTTGTTACATGTAGTGCTATCTCAGATCTTCCCAAAAATAGTGAGAAAAACCAGATCATATAGGCAACCATTGGTGGGTGATCGAAATAAGATAGAGCTAAATTTTCTGAATAGTAAGAGTAATAAGCATCTTGAGGAGACAATTCCATCAACAAAACCGCTACAAATCTAAGAAGAGTAAAGAGCACAACAATAAAACATAACTCTCTACTTTTAAGGCACTTAAAGAACATCCTTATAAATATTTTTGCAAAGATATACAAAAAGGACAAAACTGCAACAGTCTTGTCCTTTTCATTTTTATAAGCGACTCATAATAAGCGCTTTTGCACGCACTCCGTCAGAGTATTATCCTCCAAAATCGTCGTAAGCAATATTCTCTGCTGGTACTCCCAAATTATCTAGCATTGTTGTTACAGCGCTATTCATCATTGGAGGGCCACATAAGTAGTACTCGATATCCTCTGGAGTATCATGCTTGCTCAGATAGTTATCTAATAAAACTTGATGTATAAAGCCTACATAACCAGTCCAATTATCTTCTGGCTTAGGTTCACTAAGTGCCAAATTGAAGGTAAAATTAGGAAACTCCTTCTCAATAGCTCTAAACTCCTCTTCGTAGAATACCTCTCTTAATGAACGAGCACCATACCAGAAAGTAACCTTTCTAGTAGTCCTCTCTGTATGGAATAGATGGAAAATATGTGAACGCATTGGCGCCATACCAGCTCCACCACCAACAAATACAATCTCATTATCTGTCTCTTTAATAAAGAACTCACCATAAGGTCCAGAAATTGTAACTTTATCGCCTGGTTTACGAGAGAAAATATAAGAAGAACAAACACCCGGATTAACAGGCATAAACGTACCTTTTGTTCTATCCCAAGGTGGAGTCGCAATACGAATATTTAGCATAATTATATTACCCTCTGCAGGATGGTTGGCCATAGAGTAAGCTCTAAAAGTATGCTCACTATTCTTCATCTTAAGATCCCAAATCTTTAGATTATCCCAATCTTCGTGATACTCTGGTTGAACATCAATATCTTTTGAGAAATCAACCTCACAAGGAGGAATATCAATTTGGATATACCCCCCAGACTTAAATTTAAGATGCTCTCCTTCTGGAAGTTTTACCACAAACTCTTTAATAAATGTAGCTACATTATTATTGCTAACAACTTCACACTCCCATTTTTTAATTCCCATTATCTCCTCAGGAACCTCAATTTGGATATCCTCTTTTACCTTAACCTGACATCCAAGACGCCACTGAGTCTGCTGCTGCTTACGAGTAAAGAAACCAACCTCTGTGGGTAAAATCTCACCACCACCAGAAGTAACGCGGCACTTACACATACCACAAGTTCCACCACCACCACAAGCCGATGGTAAAAAGATCTTATTATTAGACAATGTTGTCAATACGCTCTCTCCTGGAGAGACCTCTAACTCCTTCTCTCCATTGATAGTCATCTTAACCTTTCCAGAGGGAGTCAATTTTGCTTTAGCATATAAGAGTAAAGCCACTAAAAGCAGAATTACAATCAAAAATGCTACTATAGATAATATTGTTATTACTGTTAAATTCATGATATGATTCTCTTAGAGTTTAATTCCCATAAAGCTCATGAATGCAATACCCATAAGCCCTACAACAATAAATGTAATACCTAAACCTCTTAAAGGAGCTGGAACATTGGAGTATGAAAGTTTCTCTCTAATTGCAGCAAGAGCAACAATAGCTAAAAACCAACCTAAACCAGAGCCTAATCCAAATGTAGTAGCCTCTGCCAATGTTTCATAACCTCTCTCTTGCATAAAAAGAGAGCCACCTAAAATTGCACAGTTAACAGCAATCAACGGTAGAAAAATACCTAATGAGGAGTATAAAGCAGGTGCAAACTTCTCTACAATCATCTCAACAAGCTGTACCATAGAGGCTATAACAGCAATAAAAATAATAAAGCTTAAAAAACTTAAATCTATTGATGCATAGTCTGGATTCAACCAAACAAGAGCACCAGAAGACAACACATACTTATTTAATAAAAAGTTGGCAGGTAGGGTAACACCAAGCACAAATATAACAGCTAAACCCAAGCCAACAGCAGTTTTAACATTTTTAGAAACTGCAAGATATGAGCACATTCCCAAGAAATATGCAAATACCATATTGTCTATAAAAATAGACTTGACAAATATATTAATTAACTCTTGCATAATGGATTATCTGTTTATTTCTCAATTAACTCTTTATTAAAACTTCTTTGAACCCAAATAAATAGCCCAACTAAAATCAAAGCCATTGGAGGAAGAATAAAAAGACCATTATTCTCGTAAAATCCACCATTCTTAATATACCACTGAGCAGGTATCACATGATATCCCAGAAGTGTACCCGAACCAAAAAGCTCTCTAAAAAAGGCTACAACAACCAAAACAATACCATAACCCAAACCATTAGCAATACCATCAATCAAAGAGGCCATTGGTTTGTTCCCCAAAGCAAATGCCTCGATTCTACCCATGATAATACAGTTTGTAATAATAAGTCCAACAAAAACAGATAATTGCTTACTAACATCGTATGCAAAAGCTTTTAGCAGCTGATCTACCAAAATTACCAACATTGCAATAACCACAAGCTGAACAATAATTCTGATTCTATTTGGAATAGTATTTCTAATAAGAGAGATTATGACTCCCGAAAAACCCATAACAACAGTAACAGACAAAGCCATTACAAGAGCCGGCTCCAATTTTACAGTAACAGCCAGAGCAGAACATACTCCAAGAACAAGAACTGTAACAGGGTTGTTTTTAAATAGAGGCTCTATAAATAATTTTTTATCCATATTCTCTTAATTTTCTAAATTAATAATAGCGTTTGCCGAGAAAAAATCTCTATACTCATTAATGTTTTTATAAAGCATCTCCTCAACCGCTTTAGAGGTGATTGTTCCACCAGAAATCGCATCCACCTGATGCTTATTTGATGCATCTGCACCACCCTTAACAACCATAACAGATACAAACTTTCCAGATGGGTCAAAGATCTGCTTTCCACTAAACTGGTTATAGAAGTTGGCAGTAGCAATCTCAGCTCCAAGACCAGGAGTTTCACTTTTATGATCAAAAGTAGCACCATAAATTGTATTAAAATCACTCTCTAACGAGATATAACCCCAAACAGGACCCCACAAACCAACACCTCTCAAAGGAATTACATATAATTTTTTTGAACTATCAAGCCTTACAATGTAGAGTTTAAGCTCTCCCCCATTACCCATTATTGTTGTATCTGTAACATATTTAGAATATAGATCCTCTATATATACAGCTTTATCTTTTTGAGCATTAGCATCTAAACCCAATTTAACAGACTTAAGAATCATCTGCTTGGTCTCAATCTCAACATTTCTTTGCTGTCTCTCTTTTAATAGAGAGGCGGCCAGGGCCAAGACAACTGCAACAACAATAACCATCACTGTTGCATAAATAATTGTATAAGAATTTTTATTTGTATCCATCTTAATCTAACTTTATTTGATTACAGCCCTTTTTAATCTCTTTTTAATATTAGATTGAACAACCACGTGGTCAATCAAAGGAGCAAAAGTGTTGAGCAGTAAAATAGATAACATCATTCCCTCTGGATAACCAGGATTAAACACCCTAATAATAACCGCAATAACACCAATTAAAAATCCATAAATCCATTTTCCTCTCTCTGTCTGAGAAGCTGTCACTGGGTCTGTTGCCATAAAAACAGCACCAAAGGCAAAACCACCCATAACAAGATGATTCCATGCAGGAAGAGCAAGATAAGAATCGGCAGGAGCTACACCATTTAAAAGTAAACCAGTTAGTAAACCACCTGCAAAAACAGAGAACATTATCTTCCAACTACCAATTCCAGTATAAATCAAAAGAGCTGCTCCCAAAAGAATAGCAAAGGCCGATGTTTCACCAACAGAACCTGGAATAAAACCAAAGAACATATCCCAAAAATCTGGCACTTCTAAACCAGCCTGCGCATTTGCCAAAGGAGTTGCACCAGAGAAGCCATCAATGATACCCTCTCCCTTTGTTAGACCAGAGACCCAAACCTTATCACCTGACATATAAGAAGGATATGCAAAAAAGGCAAAAGCTCTTGCTAATAAAGCTGGATTCCAGATATTCATACCTGTACCACCAAAAACCTCTTTACCAACAATTACAGCAAACGCTACAGATAGAGCTAACATCCATAAAGGTAAATCTACAGGCATTATTAGAGGAATAAGCATTCCTGTAACAAGATACCCCTCATTTACCTCATGACCTCTAATCTGAGCAGCAGCAAACTCAATACCAAGACCAACTCCATATGATACAATAATTAAAGGTAAAACCTTTATGAAACCATATGTAAAGATCTCTATAAAATCCATTTGAACACCAGTAGCAATAGAGTGCTGGTAACCAACGTTCCACATTCCAAATAGAAGAGCAGGCATCAAAGCCGTAATAACCATTGTCATGGTTCTCTTCAGATCTATACTATCCCTAACATGAGTACCTTTGAATGTAACCTTATCTGGAACAAATAAAAAGGTCTCAAAAGCATCAAACGAGGAGTGGAGAAAGCTCAACTTACCACCCTTGCTAAATGTAGGTTTTATATTATCGACTAATTTTCTTAATGCTTTCATCTCTATCTCTTAAATTATGACATTTCTTTAATCATCAGGTCTATTCCTTGAGAAACAATCTCTTGAATCTCAATTTTTGAAGGACAAACAAACTCACAAAGAGCCATATCCTCCTCAATTATCTCATATATACCCAAAGCCTCCATTTTATCTATATCACCAGCCATAATAGCCTTTAGAAGATGCATTGGATAGATATCCATAGGAAGAACCTTTTCATACAGACCAGTAACAACAAAAGCTCTGTCACCACCATTTAAATTTGTATCTAAATCATACTTTTTAGAAGGCATTAACCATGAAAAATAAGATCTGGAGATACTGAATTTTTTAAGACGTAAAGGTTTGATCCAACCAAACATCTCAAAATACTTACCCTCACTAAGAATAGTAATTTGATTATGGAAATTACCCAAATATCCACTCTCTCCAACATTATCTCCTGTGAGAACATTTCCACTAATTACCCTTGCAGGCAAATTATCCTTTTCATCCACAGCAACATACTCTTTAATTGCCGATAAATGAGTTCCAGGAATAACCTCAATATAAGATGGATTAGCACATCTAGGACCAGTAACTGCTATAACCTTTTTAACATCATACACCTTTTTAGCAAAAAGACGACCTATAGCAGCAACCGAGAAGAGGTCCAAAGTCCACACAACCTCACCCTTATTAATTGGAGAGATATGATGAATTTGAACACCCACATTACCTGCAGGGTGCTTACCGGCAAAAGTGTGAGATATTATATTATTCAGTTTATGAATTGGAGAACTCACATAGTTGGAGGTATGAAACCCAACATGAATACCACCAGATGTTAGCTTTGACAAAACATCCACTCCAATCTGAACCATATCCATCTGTCCACTAAGAGCAAAATCCATATCTGGAGCCAGCGGCGAAGAGTCAAACGAGGAGATGAAAATAGCCTTTGGTACAACAGAAGAGTCTGGAATAGTTCCATAAGGCCTCTGTTTTATGTTAGCCCACAGACCACTCTCAAGTAAAAGATCTACCAAAGTCTGACGATCGGCCTTTTTGTAATCTACCGAAGCAAATTCCAAACTCTGATTCTCACCATCTGGCTTAACTCTAATCTCAAGCAGTTTTCTCTTTTCTCCCCTAAAAATCTCCGAAACAACACCACTAATTGGTGAACATATTTTAATTTCGGGCCGTTTTTTATCCATTAGGATTGGTGTTCCGGCTTTAACCATATCGCCCTCTTTTACTAGCAACTTAGGGTTTAATGCTCTATAATCCAGAGGCTTAATAGCCACCGAATCTGGCGATATTCTTTTGGTTATCTTTGGCGTGGCCTCCCCATTTAGAGGAATATCCAAGCCTCTCCTTAATCGAATCTGTTCTGACATTATTATCAAAATTCAAAATTTTGGCGCAAAGATACACATTATTTATAATTTTGCAGATAATGAATAAAGAAATTTCAATAATAACAGAAGGACTTAATACTGCTCAAAAAGAGGCAGTTACCAACTTTATAGGCCCCTCGCTTATAATAGCAGGAGCGGGCTCTGGTAAAACTAAAGTAATAACATGTAGGATAGCTAACGTACTGACCCACGGGTATAAAGCAAACTCAATACTAGCGTTAACCTTTACAAATAAGGCATCTAAAGAGATGAAAAGCAGAATTTCTAGTATTGTGGGAGAACAACAAGCAAGATACCTTTGGATGGGCACATTTCACTCGGTTTTCATTCGATTTCTCCGAGAAGATGCACAATTGCTAGGCTTTCCTAATTCATTTACAATTTATGACACATCTGATTCCAAAAATGTAATAAAAAGTTGTGTAAAAGAGCTATCATTGGATGAGAAACTCTATAAACCAAATGAGGTTTTATCTCGTATATCCATGGCAAAAAACAACCTTGTCACTGCTGCATCATATCTTGCAAACCCAACATTAATGCAAAACGATCTCAACTCCAGAAAACCTAAGATAGGAGAGATATATGCTCTATATAGCAAAAAATGCAGACAAGCAGGAGCTATGGACTTTGACGACATACTACTATACACCAATATTTTACTTAAGGACTTCCCAGATGTATTAGAAAAACTCAGAAACAGATTCTCGTTTATTCTTGTGGATGAGTACCAAGACACCAACTATTCTCAATACCTAATTATTAAAAAATTATCATCTGAGCACAGAAATATATGTGTAGTTGGAGACGACGCTCAAAGTATCTATGCATTTAGGGGAGCAAGAATAGAGAATATCCTCAATTTTAAAAAAGATTATCCAGACAGCAAAGAGTTTAGACTAGAGCAAAACTACAGATCTACCCAAGTAATAGTTAATGCAGCAAACTCCCTAATTTCTAAAAACTCTATGCAACTCAAAAAGAGATGCTTCTCTGAATCAAAAGAGGGAGATCAGATAGAAGTTATTGAGGCCAGTACAGATCAAGAGGAGGCATATATGGTTGCCAACTCCATATCATCTAAAATATATAGTCATAAATGTAGCTTTAGCGAATTTGCAGTACTATACAGAACAAATGCACAATCTAGGGTTATAGAAGAGGCTCTAAGAAAAAGATCTCTACCTTATAAAATTTTTGGTGGACACTCATTTTATGAGAGAGCAGAGGTAAAAGATATGATGGCATATCTTAGACTTCTAATAAATCCCAAAGATGACGAGGCTTTCAAAAGAGTTGTTAACGTACCCGCCAGAGGAATCGGCGCAACCACAATAAACCACCTTATTAGTGAAGCAGCTCAAAATAGCGTATCTCTATGGGAGATGGTAAAAGTAGCCTCTACAAAAGAGAGTAATGTCAAATCCACCGCTTTAAATAAACTAACTCTCTTTTGCTCCACAATTGAGCAGAGCGCACAAAAGATTGAGAGTGCCGATGCATACCAAATTGCAATGGAGATATTTGTCAATAGCGGTTACTCTACTTACCTAAAAAATGACACCACACCAGAGGGACAATCGAGACTACAAAACATAGAAGAGTTATTTAACTCAATAAAAAGCTTTATAGAAGAGGAGCCTGAAAATATAGACGATAGTGAGATCGATCAAAATTCCGAGAGAGATACCTCAATTGTTAAATTCTTAGAGAATGTATCTCTATTAAGTGCCGTGGATATGGACGACACAGAAGATAACAACAAAATTAGCCTAATGACAGTGCACTCAGCAAAAGGGCTAGAGTTCTCTCACATATTTATAATAGGAGTAGAAGAGAATCTATTTCCGTCACTATCTGCACTAAGTAGCGAAAACGAAATAGAAGAGGAGAGAAGATTAATGTATGTCGCCCTAACCAGAGCAAAGCTCACAGCTACAATATCTTATGCACAAAGCAGATTTCGCTGGGGCAATCACGTAAACTACCCACCAAGCCGATTCATAAAAGAGATAGATAAAGAGTATCTTAACTGGCCAACAGCTAGCAAAGTTAAAGGCACAACAACTCTATTTCAAACTCCTTCCTCTCCAAGGAGTCAAACTCCAATACCTAATAAGAATATATTCACTCCACCCAAACCTGCCGATCCAAACTTTCAGGCAGACCCCATTTCAAAACTTAAAGAGGGGCAAAGAGTAGAGCACGATAGATTTGGCTTTGGCAGTCTAATAACAATTGAGGGAGACCCACAAAATTTAAAAGCTATAGTCAATTTTGATAAAGGAGGAAAAAAGGTTTTACTACTCAAATATGCAAAACTCAGAGTTATTTCATAATTTTTTCAAAAAATCACAAAAAAATATTAAAAAAATAAATTGTGGCACAGTATTTGAGATAAATTAAACTGAAGTTTTTCATAGTTTAAGTTTAGGTTAAGTAATGGGGTTTTATCTGAAAAGATAAGGCCCCATGAAATTTTATATAACTCCTAAACTCCACGAGAAGAGCGTATTCTCCAATTTTGAGGATAAAGATTATTAACTCTGGAGCCTATATTCTTACCATAACCCAAATTTAATCCACCATAAGTAAAAATTAAAAGACCCTTTGGAGCAGACTCTTCTAATTTAATTGACTCTTTTGAAAGATACTTTATTGCCATATCTCTATCCAACTCCCACTTGGGTAAATTTAAACTATTATCAAATGCTGGATGGTAACTCAAAATAGTCTCAACACTATCTTGATCTATAAGGGGCTTTAAGCCAGACAAACTACTTATTCGCTCCTCTCCCTTAGGTTTATGTAACAGAGCCATAAATAGACCCTCTCCATCTACTAGCCCAGGTAAAAGTCTATATCCCCCACAATCAGCTACAACAACTCCCCACTCTCTTGCCTGCTGCGCACTCATAAGAGGAGATACCATCGCTCCAAAATTATCCACCATCCACTCCACATTCTTATCATTCTCAAAAATATTGAATGTACATGTACTATATAATAGATACCCACCATCGGCCAAAGAGTCCCACATATCTTTTAAAATAGAGCGCTGCCTACTACTACAAAGATCCACAGCCTCCCTACTCCACTCCTTTATTGCTCCACTATCTTTTCTAAACATACCCTCTCCAGAGCAAGGTGCATCAACCAAAATAAAATCGTAATAAGAATCATTACTCCTACAATAGTTTTGAATTTGAGAACTAGTAAAATTGGTCACTCTCACCATATGATTCCCCCACTTGATTAAATTCTCTCTCAAAGGGGTAACTCGTGCTCTGACAAATTCATTTGCAGTAAAATGGCTTCCATTAGGCATCAATGAGATAAGATGTGTACTCTTGCCACCTGGAGCAGCACACATATCCAGAATATTAATAGCCTTACCAAAAGAGTCTAAAAAGGGCTTTACTAAGCCTATAGCCATAGAGCTAGCCTCCTGAACATAATAGGCTCCACAATGAAATGATGGGTCAAAAGTAAAAGAGGGCCTACTATCTAAATAGTAACCCTCATTACACCAAGGCACAGATCTGTTTAGACTTTTTGCCAGATTTACAACCGAATCACATTTAGAATCTACCCTTTTATTGGGATTAACTCTAATTGATATAGTAGGAGATGTTTTGGAAATAGCCTCGAGAACTCTGCTGCATATGGGCTCATCCAAAGAAAGATGCAGCAACTCAATAAACTCAGCAGGTAATGAGACTCTATCCATCAATCATTTAAATTACCAGAATAATAATTTGCGCCCCAAAGATCATATTTTCTAAAAATTTGAGGCAATTTACTACGGAAACGAACTATATCTCTATTTTTTGGGAGAGTCCAATATACCTCTGAAATTGCAGACATTCTTGGAAAAATCCCATACTCCAATCTCTCTCTATGAGGAAAATACTCTGTCCACATACACCCTTGACCACCAATAATATTTTTAGCCAACTCCTTATCCATTCCCCTTGGCACAGGCTCAAATAAATAGACAGAATCTAATGAAACAACTCTACTATTGTGACACAAAGAGTCTTCATTCTCTCTCTGAGCAATATTAAAATAGCTATATCTAGAAGGGGTCATTATCACCTTATGCCCCATCTTAGCAGCCTTAACTCCATTAGAGGCATTCCTCCAACTCATTACAATTGCACCATCAACTAGACCAGCATCAATCATCTCATCCCATCCAATAAATCTACGACCTCTAGCATGAATAGTCTCAGAAACACGCTCTGCAAAGTATCGCTGCAGACCATTCTCATCCTCTAAATTATGCTCCTTAATAAATTGCTGTGTCTTTTCGCACTCCTTCCACCACCTCTTTGCACACTCATCGGCACCAATATGAATATAAGGCCCTGGAAAAACATCCATTAACTCATTAAAAACATCATCCAAAAAGGAGAATACCTCTTCTGACGGTGCTAAAACATTATTTTGCCGATTATAAATACCCCAAGTAATTGCTGGTTGCTTTGGTATATCTGGAGTAGTACTAAAATGAGGATAAGTAGCTAGGATAGCCATTGAATGGCCAGGAATATCAATCTCAGGAACAACAGTAATATACCTTTTGGCGGCATAATCTATTATCTCCTTCATCTGCTCTATTGTGTAGTACCCACCATATCTTGTGCTATCTACACCAGTACCAGGAAAAATACCAATAATAGTTCCAGCCCTCCACGAACCAATCTCATTTAAAAGAGGATGGCTCTTACTCTCCATTCTCCACCCCTGATCATCTGTTAAATGCCAATGAAAGTAGTTCATCTTGTGCATAGCAATATAGTCTAAATACTGCTTGATATAATCCACAGAATAGATATGCCTTACCACATCTAAATGCATACCTCTATACTCAAAACGTGGAAAATCAAAAACCTTTACAGCAGGCAACTCAATCTCTAACAAAACATTAACACCATCTAAATGATCAACATTACCATTTTGCCCACCTGGCAACATTTGCAAAAGAGTCTGAACAGCATAAAAAAGCCCCTGCTCATTTGCCCCTTTTAACTCAACCACACCATAAGATATATTTGCATAATAACTACCCTCAACAGCCAGTTGCTCCTTAGTAAATGGCGATTTATACCTACTTAATGAACCTGTTGACAAATATATTACACCCTTTTTCCCTCTTTTAACAGAACTCTTACCAGACCTATTTACAATTTGACAATCTATATTATAGTATCTCTTAATATAATCACTCAGGTAGTCTGCCGATAACATATGAGTACTATCCGCAACAGAAATGATAACACCATTTTGCAAAACAAATCCGGTACCCTTGATAGGCTCAATATGCTGAGGATAGGGAACAACAGTCAATTGCGAATAATCGACACTTACCAACCTAGAATTTGCACTCATATTTATAGATAACAACGTAAAAAGTAGAGAGAAAAAAGCAGTAAACTTCATAATAAAAAAGGTAAAACAGTTATGGAATAGCTGAGGTAGCTTGCTCTATTTGATCTGTAATTTTATCTACAGCCTCCTGCAACTTTCCAACAATCATAAATTTTAACATAGCCGGAATATTCGCTCTAACAATAAATTGAAAATCACAACTAGAAGGAGAAACATAAGTCATATTGACATCTATATTAAACTCTATAGGACTATTTCCATAATGTTTATACTCTATCTTCTCAAATGGAGTCCTTTGTAAAACCTCGATACCCAACTCAAAACCCTGCACCTTACCAACCAAAGTATTAGGCGTTACTCTCACCTCAGACCTCTCCAACATATCCGATGGCAAATTTGCAGCAAAATTGGTAAGATCTGAGAAAATGGTGTAAACAACCTGGTTAGGCCTATTTATTCTTACAACTCTACCCTCAACCTTTGTCATACTACTGCCCCCAAACTTCTGGTGTATATCTCCAGTCTTGAAGAGTCTCAAGATCTGACTCTTTAATATAATTACAAGCAACAGCCTCATTAATAAGAGTCTCGTAATTTGTCAAAGTCCTTAGCTCAATATTTGAGTATTCAAAAGCCCTTCTGGCTTTATTAAAATTATAAGAGAAGATAGCCACCATACCCATAACATGAGCCCCAGCCGCATCTAAACACTCTGCTGCCGATAATGAACTCTGCCCGGTGGAGATTAAATCCTCTACAATCACTACATTGGACTTTTCTGGTAAGTACCCCTCAATTCTTGCACCTGTTCCATGATCCTTAGCCTTTGGCCTTACATAGACAAAAGGTTTTTTTAGATATTCTGCAACCAAAACTCCCCATGAAATAGCACCTGTTGCTACTCCGGCGATAACATCGGCATCTTTATAGTTTTGTTCTATAATCCTTGCCAATGATTTATAAATAATCTCTCTAGCATGAGGATATGAGAGAATTTTTCTATTATCACAATATATAGGAGACCTCCAACCAGAGGCCCAAGTAAATGGTTTTTCTACATTTAGCATCACAGCTTTGATATCTAACAGCTGTTTTGCAACAATTTTTTCTATCGACTCCATAAATTAAAGTATCTTTGCATAAAATAACAAGATTACAAAGATAGTAAATTCAATCCATTTTTTAATGTATATTATCTACTTCCAAAACCGTAAATTGGTTGTTTGCAACAAGACGCATAATATAGAAACAGATCCAGAAGCAGTTGTTTATAACAATGGCATACAACACCAAAACATAACTCAAATACCTCACTTTTTTGACAATACCCCTTTTATAAAAAGTCTATATATAGTTACTCCAGATCCAGAACCCACATTTAAAACCATATTTACAAATCTTATACACATAAATGCTGGTGGTGGAGTTGTTATTAATAACCAAGGTAAATATCTACTCATATTCAGAGGTGGTAAATGGGATCTACCAAAAGGCAAACAAGAACCTAATGAAGATATTAGAATGTCTGCAATTAGAGAGGTTCAAGAGGAGTGCGGGATATGCAATATTGAGATTCAAAATCACCTTTGTGACACATTTCATACATTCCATAGAGATAACAAATTCTACCTTAAAAAGACTAGGTGGTATAAAATGATATACAGAGGCGGGTGTTGCTGCACCAAACCTCAAATAGAGGAGGATATAGAACAAGCTAAATGGGTGGATAAAGAGTCACTACACCATTACCTAAAAGACACATACCCATCTATATTAGACGTATTTGCAGCTCTTAAACTAACGTAAATCTGTCACCTCAAGACCAACCTTTCTACCCTCTGGGAAGATAAAATTAGATGAATCCCATGGAGTCATACTCCTAAATGTACCCAAAGTTGCAACATATCTGCTGCCATCTTTGGCTTTATACTCAAAAGATACAGGAATATTACTATCTCTATTAATAGCAACCAAAATTCCAGAATATGGAATCCTTCTATTAACAGGAACAAGCTCTATCAACCAAACTGACACACCACTCACAACACTCTCCTTAACCTCCTTTGAGACATTGTATGCACTGTTGGAACCATCTAAAGATATTAAAAACCCTATAGGATTCTCAACAATATCCAAATTTGTGGTATCGTGCTTAAAAATTATTAACTCTCTAGCATCAACATTATGGATCCACTTAGACTCTCCATCGCAATAAATTGACATATAAGGATTAAGCATTCTAAAAGAGTTACCCTGTGCTTGTATAAAACCATTAAACTCCTCTATTGTAGATCCATCATTAAAGTACCCAGTCATAGTAAAATCGAACTGAATAGCCTTAAAAGACCTAACTTTTTGGGACATATTACTTAGAATCTTCTGTGCCGATTGAGCATCTGCTCTAACACCATAAAGATTTAGAGAGAGAGCCAAAACAAAAAAAACTATTGCATAAACGACTCTTTTTAACATAAAAAATGTGTATTAAAATAAATTATCCCCTATCTATGATCTAAACTCTTTAACATATTCTCAAGAGAAATCATATCTGTAATATATAACTCTCTAGGCTTACTACCATCTTGCGGACCAACAATTCCAGCCTGATGTAACTGATCCATTATTCTTCCGGCTCTATTATAACCCAAATTGAGTCTTCTCTGAATAAAAGAGGTAGAACCCTGCTGATACTGAACTATTAACCTTGCAGCCTCCTCAAAAAGCTTATCTCGCTTAGAGAGATCAACCTCATTTGCCGATAAAGCTCCTCCATCCTCTCCATTATATTCTGGCAAATAGTGTGCCGTAGCATAACCCTGTTGATTTGCAATAAAATCTGTCACTCTCTCCACCTCTGCAGTATCTACAAATGCACACTGTACTCTGGTTAACTCCCCAGATAATGAGACTAACATATCTCCTCTACCAACAAGTTGATTTGCTCCAGTTGTCTCCAAGATTGTTCTAGAGTCTATATTAGAGATAACTCTAAATGCAATCCTTGCAGGGAAATTGGCTTTAATTAAACCTGTAATAACATTTGTTGTTGGACGCTGAGTAGCAATAACCAAATGGATACCAATAGCTCTAGCAAGCTGAGCCAATCTCACAATAGGCTCCTCTATCTCTCTACCAGCAGTCATTAGTAAATCGGCAAACTCATCTATAATAACAACAATATAGTTCATATACTTGTGCCCTTTGAGAGGATTAAGCCTTCTATTTAAAAACTTCTCGTTATACTCCTTAACATTTCTTACTTGAGCAGCCTTAAGCAGATCGTACCTAGAGTCCATTTCTAGAGTAAGAGATTTTAGAGTATAAATAACTTTTTGAGTATCTGTGATTATAGCATCCTCGCTATCTGGAAGCTTAGCTAAAAAATGTCTCTCCAATTTTGAATATAGAGACAACTCCACCTTTTTAGGGTCTATTAAAACAAACTTAACCTCAGAAGGGTGTTTTGTATATAAAAGAGATGTTATTATAGCATTTAATCCCACTGACTTACCTTGACCCGTTGCACCTGCAACCAATAGATGAGGCATCTTTGCCAAATCGAAAGTCATCGCCTCATTAGAAATTGTACGGCCAAGAACGATTGGCAAATCAAACGAAGAGTTTCTAAATTTAGGATCCTCCAGTACAGATTTCATTGGAACAATACTAGGCTTATCATTAGCCACCTCAATACCCACAGTATTAGTTCCAGGAATTGGAGCAATAATTCTAACCCCTCTGGCAGCAAGAGAGAGCGCTATATCATCTTCTAACCTTTTGATCTGAGAAATACGGATACCCGCGCTAGGAACTATCTCGTATAGAGTAACCGTAGGACCTGTCCTTGCAAATATCCTCTCAATAGTGATCTTATAGTCGTTTAGAGTCTTTACAATCTTACGATTATTTTTCTCTAACTCATCGTGAGGAACCTTATAAATACTATCCTTATAATCGTCCAATAAAGCAAGTGAAGGAGCCTTGTAATGAGAAAGATCTAGACGAGGATCAAATAGAGCATCTAGGCTCTCTTTAGGAAGATTCCTTAGTTCAACATCCTCTGAATCTAACTGGGAATCATCGTCTATTACTTCAATCTCAGGCAGCTCCTCTGTTTGCAACATATCACCTGCTAAATTGGTATCATCATTCTGTTCTAAACTCTCCTGCTGAGAATAATCAATAATCTCAAAAGTTGGCTCTGCCGATAGTTTACTCTTAACCTCATCCATGTCCACATCTGAACTCAATGAAGTTGTTATAACCTCCTTTTCCAAACTGTCCTCTAACTTTTCATCTGCACTATTATCACCTACCACTGCACTATTTGCTTCAGCACTATCATCCACCTTTTTCTCTACTGCTTTCTCCCTCTTTCTTGGCAAACTAATCTTATTATATAACGACACAATAGCCCCATTAATCTTAATTAAAACCCTCCTATTCACTATTATCAACCACCCGATAAAAAGAACAAAGATTAAAGAACCAGCCCCAATAGGACCAAGCATTGCAACCAACCAATTATTAACATGGTAACCATAAGAACCTCCCACTCCACTTCCAAACCAATCGTCAAATTTTGTAAACCCAAAAATAAAAGAGAAGAGCACCGATAATATAATTGCACCATATATGGTTACATAAAACACCTTTACCAGATTAACTCTCTTTAATTTTAGAAAAAATAACGACAATGAAGCAAAAAAGAATGGTATAATAAAAGCACCTAAACCAAAAAGCTTAGAAAAAAGAAAATTTGCCCAAAGAAACCCAATCATACCTCCATCATTCTCGGCATCCACAATTGTAGTCCAGATATCACCCTTATGCAAAATAGACTGATCTTGTGCCCATGTAAACAGGTATGAAAGTAGTGCAACAAAAGTATAGAGAGCCATACCAAAAAAGAACAACCCAGATAATAACCTTACTATCTCGGATTTTTTTGGCAATGGTGCAATCTCTGGATCTATATTTTTTGTCTTCTTTTTTGCCATTACAACAACTAGTTTATCCTCTCTATCTTAGCTCCTAAAGCGTTCAACCTTGTATCTATATTCTGATAACCTCTGTCTATCTGCTCTATATTCTCAATTACACTCACCCCAGTAGCACTCATTGCAGCAATTAATAGTGCAATTCCAGCCCTTATGTCTGGAGAGACCATTCTGGTAGATTTAAGCTGAAAATCTCTATTATGACCAATGATTGTGGCTCTATGCGGATCACATAGTATTATCTGTGCCCCCATATCAATAAGCTTATCCACAAAAAAAAGCCTACTCTCAAACATCTTTTGATGAATCAACACAGACCCCTTTGCTTGAGTAGCTACAACAAGAAATACAGATAGAAGATCGGGAGTTAACCCTGGCCAAGTAGCATCGGCAATGGTCATGATAGAACCATCTAAAAAACTCTCAATCTCATAATTTTCATGAGTAGGAATATATATATCATCTCCTCTCCTCTCTATGGTAATACCCAAACGCCTAAATTGGTCTGGAATAATACCTAACATATTGTATGATACATTTTTTATAGTAATCTCACTAGCTGTCATTGCTGCCATACCAATAAAACTACCAATCTCTATCATATCTGGTAAAATAGTATGTTCTGCCGAATGGTCCAAAGAGTCAACCCCATTTATTGTTAACAGATTGGAGCCAACACCAGTAATATTTGCTCCCATTTTATTTAAAAGAGAACATAGCTGCTGAACATATGGTTCACATGCAGCATTATAAATTGTGGTTTGACCTTTTGCTAAAACAGCAGCCATAACAATATTGGCTGTACCAGTAACAGAGGCCTCATCCAACAACATATAGCACCCCTTTAGCCCCCCCTTACTCTTTAACTCATAACCACAACCATTAACAAAATTGAGCTCTGCACCCAATTTACACAACCCCACAAGGTGAGTATCTAATCTTCTGCGTCCTATTTTATCTCCACCAGGCTTAGGCATCATTGCAAAACCAAACCTAGCCAAAAGAGGTCCAACAAGCATCACCGACCCTCTAAGAGAAGATGAGAGAGAACAGAACTCCTGCGATAAAATAAAATTTGTATCGATATCTTTTGCACAAAATGCATAGGAGTGAGAGATACATCCATGATCTTTACCACAAACTCCTAGATACTCAACTATAACACCCAATCTTTGCAATAGCTCAATAAGGCGTTTAACATCAATAATATCTGGTATATTGTGAATAACAATACGTTTTTGAGAGAGAAGAACTGCCGATATAACCTGCAGTGCCTCATTTTTTGCTCCTTGAGGAGTGATCTCTCCTTTTAAACGTAAGCCTCCATGTACTCTAAAAGCTCCCATAACACTTCTCTATTTTCTTTTATTCTGTTTGTTTGGTTTTCTTTTGTTTTGTCTAAAATGTGGCTTAGACTGTTGAGACTGATGCCCATGAGTATGACCCTGTGTATGACCATGAGCAGAGGATTGAACAGTAGATAGTTGAAAATTCTCTGGAACTTTAATTTTACCATCTGATAAACTCTCTATATCTCTAAAAATAATCTCTTGAGTTACAGTATCTTTATTCCATATCAGATACTGTTGACGCATATAGTTGGCCAAAACCATTATCATCCCATCTTTTGCCTCACCTTCTGGTTTTTCCGAAATCATTTTGATCATATTCTGAATATTTCTGCCATAATGCACAGCCTTTAAAGGTGACTTATCCAGAGGTATTGGATTTGGAGCTGTAGAGAAAGTCTCTTTTGTTGGAGTGGGATATGGAGAGTCAATGTCAATATCAAAATCGGCAATAATTTGAACATGATCCCACAATTTGTGACGAAAATCGTTAAGATCTCTAAGTTGAGGATTAAGAACACCCATTACCCCAACAACAGCATTTATCTGCTGATTTCTCTTCTCCTTTTGGGGAATATCCTTAACATACTCTATCATCTTCTGAACATGCCTTCCATACTCAGGCATAATCAATTTTGACCTTTGTGTATTATAATCCATCTATTTTGTTTGTAATTTATCTATATTTTGCAAAGATACACAAATTTTAGCACCCAACTCCTCTAAAAACAGGTAGGCTGCCTTTTCTGTAACATTAAGAACAGTTGCTCTCTTTTTTACAAAAGGACCGCATATAATCTCTACCTCATCTCCATTTGTGATCAACTCTCTATTGACCGCTATATCTAAAAACTCCTTTATGGCCTCAATCTCGGAATCCTTAACCACAGCAGGCTTACCAAGATAAAAGACAATTTTAGACACACCATAAATCAATAGCAAATCTCTTAGCTTATGCTCTGGACAATCTACAAAAACATAGGAGCTAAACAGAGGCTGCTCCACAACCTTAATTCTGTCACTCCACTTTCTTTTAACTTTGTGAATGGGTAAAAAAACTTCGTATCCAATTTCGGCAACCCTATCTCTAACTTTTTTCTCTGCTCTAGCTGCAGTATAAAGAACAAACCAACTCATAAATATTTTTAAAAAGAGCGTAATATACTGACACAAATATAGAGAAAATAAGCCAAAATCTATTATATTTGCAATCACCCTCTTTGAAACAGAGGCTATAATAAAGAATTAACAGAAATAGATTTATTTATGTATAATCAACTGATCTCCAAGAAAAACAAAATGGCCGTAATAGGTCTGGGATATGTAGGGTTACCATTGGCTCTTGAGTTTTCCAAACACTTTTCCGTTATAGGATACGACATAAATCAAAGACACGTCAAATTACTTCAAAACGGAGTAGATGCAAGTGGTGAGATTCCCGAAGAGGAGTTTAAAGGAAGAGATCTAGTATTTACACATAATTCAGAAGATATTAACGACTGTTCTCTATTTATAATTGCAGTACCCACTCCAATAGATAAATACAATAAACCAGACCTAAGACCATTGCTATCTGCTACACTAAGTGTTGCAAACGCTATTAAACCTGGAGATTTTGTTATTTATGAATCTACAGTATATCCTGGCTGCACAACAGAGGAGTGCGTTCCCCTACTAGAGAGAGTATCTAATTTAAGATACAGAAAAGACTTTAAAGTTGGTTACTCACCAGAGAGAATCAACCCAGGAGATACTCAACACTCATTTAAAAACACAACAAAAATAGTATCTGCCTGCGATCAGGAGTCTCTTGATCAGATTGCAAAAATATACGAAACTGTTGTAGCTGCAGGCGTACACAGAGCACCAGATATTAAAGTTGCAGAAGCTGCAAAAATTATTGAGAACACTCAACGTGACGTAAATATTGCTCTAATGAACGAGCTCTCAATCCTATTTAACAGAATGGGGATCAACACATACGACGTTATCAAGGCAGCCTCCACAAAATGGAATTTTGTACCATACACACCAGGGCTTGTTGGTGGGCATTGCATAGGAGTAGATCCATACTATATGGTACATAAAGCAGCAGAACTTAAATATCACCCGCAAATGATAGCCTCTGGACGATTTGTCAATGATTCAATGGGAGGATACGTAGCAAAACAGACAGTCAAAAAACTCCTATCTAACGACCTTCCTCTTTTAAGAGCTAGAGTATTGGTTATGGGGATAACATACAAAGAGAATGTATCCGATATAAGAAACTCAAAAGTTGTAGATATAGTAAAGGAGCTACAAAGCTATAGAGTAAGTGTAGATGTTGTAGACTACAAAGCCGACGCACATATGGTTGAAGATGAATATGGAATTAAGCTGCTACCTACTCCTGCAGGTAAATATCATGCAGTAATTATGGCCGTTCCTCATCAACAATATGTTAACATGAGTGAAAACGACTTTAAAAATTTACTAGACCCAAAAGGGCTTGTTGTTGACATCAGAGGAATATACAAAGATGTAATTAAAGAGCTTAGATATTGGTCTCTTTAAAAACACCTTATTCAAAAAATATAAGTCTATAATTATAGTTTATTTAATTGAGAGGCTATCCCACTTATTGTGTCGATAGCCTTTTTAACTTTTTCGGCAGATTTTGCCGATTTAGACATTTTTATAGCTCTGTTTCTCATTAATTTAATGACATTCTCAATGTCTTTAGAGCTCTCTTTAACAGCCTTAACAACATTATCCTGCATAATAGAAATAATCTCACGCTCTCTTTTTCTTAACTCCAAAGAGGCACGCTCCAATTCAGAAAGTTGCTCCTTGGAGAGATTCGTGGATTCAAACCTCAATTTTTCTGCTACAATAAGAGCCTCCCTAATTTGCTTTAGATCTTCCATAATTACAAAATTATCCAACTAAGATAACAATTTTTCTTCTAAATAGTTAAAGAGAATTAAATAGTTGAGTTAAAACCTTTAC